>JAESFR010000104.1_pt1 | contig 95925 bp, 83 predicted proteins | sample 9266191 | NCBI WGS metagenome assembly JAESFR01 (sample SAMN14503063, study PRJNA617104) | algae metagenome | isolation source: Pleurocapsa minor HA4230-MV1 and co-occurring heterotrophs from cement on... | place: USA: Nuuanu Pali Lookout, Hawaii | collected 2009-07-20
GGCGAAACGACCCCGGGAAGCAAGGCCGACGACGGCCGCGCTGGTGATGGCGGCCGGGGCAATAGGAGCAACGGTGGCGGGACGCCAAGTAGCGAACCCGGCGGGTCGAGGCTCCCGCCGGTGCTGGACTACGGCGGGCCCATCACCCCCGCCCAGGCCCGGATGCTCGCCTGCGACGCCAGGATCATCCCCGCCGTCCTCGGCGGGAAATCCCAAGTCCTCGACATCGGCACCAGCAACCGACTCTTCCCACCCCACATCCGCCGGGCCATCACCCTGCGCGACAAGGGCTGCACCTTCCCCGGCTGCGACCGACCACCCGGCTGGACCGACGCCCACCACATCTCCTTCTGGGTCGACAACGGCCGCACCGCCTACGAAAACGGCTGCCTGCTGTGCCGGCATCACCACAGCGAAATCCACCGCGGCAACTGGACCATCACCCTCGCCGCCGACGGCGTCCCCGAATTCACCCCACCACCCTGGGTCGACCCCACCCGCACACCGAGGCGCAACACCATCCACCAGATACCGAGCCTGCTCGGACCATGACGACTGCCGGCCAGGCGCGGCTGGCCTGAGTGATGCTGTTGTGTCTGCAGGCGGCCAGGATTGCGGGCCAATGAGTAGGTGAGCACTCGCTCCGACATAGACCGTTCCCCCTGAAAGCCTCGAGGCACGAACGGCTTTGGACTGCCATCTTCATCACCTCGGACGCTGCCCTTCCACCCCGCATCACTCGGCGGATGGCCCAACGAAAGACTGTCAGAGCAGCACGGTCGGCCACCTCAATAGTTGACCTTGTGGTTCACCAACAGTTCGCGGCGCTCGGCGACCCGACCCGTCTTGCCATCGTCCAACGGCTGGATCGAGGGCCGACGTCGGTCGGCGATCTCGCGTCGCCGACAACGCTGTCCTTGCCGGCCGTTCTCAAGCACCTCCGTGTGTTGGAGGACGCCGGCCTGGTGTCAACGGTGAAGCGGGGCTGTGCGAATGTCGTTGGAGGGACGACGGTCTCGTCGCGGCCGCCACCTGGATCACGCATCAGCAGATGCTCTGGTCAACCCGGCCACGATCGGCACACTCTTGCAGGACGCATGAACCCCTGTCTCGACCTCTTGCCGACGACAACCACCCACCACAACCGATGGCCCGCAGTCGTGCCTCGGCAGCATCGCCGATCACCTCGTCACTGCAGCCTGAACGAAAGTCGCAGCCCCGAGTCCCGGTGACCGTGCAACTGGCACCCGGAGCGGGGACCATGCAACCGGCGCCCGTCCAATGGCACCAGCCTGGAGCGCTCGCCAACAGTCCGGGCCGGAAGACCCGGCAACTGGCGGGGACGGGTGTCCCCCCTGAACGGCGAGCTCGCGGGCCGGGCGACAACACACTGCCGCACAGACGCGTGCGCGGCCGATCCCCACGTGTCGCCGGCAATCCGCTGGGTACGGTGCAGTCGTGACCCAGCCGACCTCCCTCGACCAACGTCCGTTCCCGCGCCTCGCCGCATCCGGCGCCGCCCATTCAGCCGCCTCCGTCGTCGGTCTCGGCTGCTGGCAGCTCGGCGCCGACTGGGGCGACGTCAGCGAGGACGACGCGCTCGCGGTCCTGCAAGCAGCCTTCGACGCCGGCGTTCGGTTCTTCGACACCGCCGACGTCTACGGCGACGGCCGCAGCGAGCAACTCATCGGCCGGTTCCTGCGCGGCAACGACACCGCGGCGCGCGAGGTGATGGTGGCGACGAAGATCGGCCGCCGCGCCGATCCGTTCGCCCCCGAGACGTTCACCGAGAAGAACCTGCGCTCGTGGGTCGACCGGTCCCGCACGAACCTCGGCGTCGACACCCTCGACCTGGTCCAACTGCACTGCCCACCCACCGCCACCTTCTCCGACGACAGCGTGTTCGACGTCATGGACGCCCTCCAAGCGGAGCGCGCCCTGGCCGGATACGGAGTCTCCGTCGAGACCTGCGATGAGGCACTGACCGCGATCGCCCGACCGGGCGTCGTCAGCGTGCAGATCATCCTGAATGCCTTCCGGCTCAAGCCGCTGGACCAGGTGCTGCCGGCGGCGTCCGAGGCCGGTGTGGGTATCATCGCCCGAGTCCCGCTGGCCAGCGGCCTGCTGTCCGGCCGGTATTCGCCCAGCACCACGTTCGCGGAGAACGATCACCGCAACTACAACCGGGGCGGCCAGGCCTTCGACGTCGGCGAGACCTTCTCCGGAGTGGACTTCGAGACCGGGCTGGCCGCGGTCGGCGACCTCACCGCGGCATTGCCCGATGGCGTGACGCTCCCGCAGGCGGCGCTCAGCTGGATCATCGAGCAGCCGGGGGTCACCACCGTCATCCCGGGCGCACGCAACCCCGCGCAGGCCCGGAGTAACGCCGATGCGGGGCGCTCACAGCTGCCAGCCGGCTTCGCCGACGCGGTGCGCTCGGTCTACGACCAGCGGCTCAGAGCGGACATCCACCCCCGCTGGTGACGAGCCCACACCGTGACACACGGACAGGACCCCAGCCGGCCGGGCCCGCCGACGCGGTGCGCTCCGTCTCCGACCAACGACTCAAGGCCGACAAGCGGTAACACGGGGCCGCGGTCAAGGACGGACAGGCCCTCAGCCGAGCGACCCCGCCGACGCGACCGGCACAGCAGGAGACGAAGACCCCCGCGGAGCCGGCAGGAAGTGGCTGGCGACCACCGCGATCAGCAGCAGGCTCATGGCGATCAGCTGCGCGGTGATCAGCTGCGCGATCGACCCGTGCAGCAGCAGCAGAAGGCAGGTCTGCACACCGGCGCCGGCCAAGATCACCCATGATTCGCGCAGCCGGTGGGTGGCCAGGTGGTGGCTGGCGATGAGGTTGGCGACCGCGAACAGGGTGGTGGCGAGCGCGTAGACGGCGAGCGGGACGCTCAACCCCGCGTACTCCGGCCCCAGTACGACGCCGAGCACGGGGCCGCCCACGAACAGCGCGCCGAGTGTGCAGGTCAGCCCCAGGCCGACGACGGCAACCACCCCGCCGGCCAGGATGCCCTGCCCCCCATGGCCTTTCGCGTGCCGGGAGGCGACCACCGGGAACACCACGGTGGCCACCGACCAGGACAGGAAGAACACGGCGCGCCCCACCAGGGCCACCGCCGAGTACAGCCCGGCCTCGGTCGGCACCAAGAAGATCTTGGAGATCAGCACGTCACCGTTGTTGATGATGATCTGCCCGGTCAGCAGCACCGAGACGAACAGCGCGTACTTGCGGACGCCGGTGGTGTCGGCGATCCCGTCCGACGATCCCTTGGCCTTGTGCCGGCTGAGCAGGGTGACGGTTCCCCACGCGACGACGAGTGACAGCGACGCGGCCGCCGTCGCCCCGTTGACCCCCAGACCGATGGCCACCAGGACTGTCCCGAGGCCCAACCGCACGGCCATCTCCACCATGTAGGTCACCGCGAGCGGCCGGAACCGGAACCGGCCCTGCATCACCCCGCGACCGACCGCGCACCGGAAGTAGAACGGCATCCCGCAGGCGAGGATCACGAACGGCACGGCCGATCCGGTGCGGAAGACGTTGCTCCACAGCGGTGCCGCGCCGGCGAGAACGACGGCGATGCCCAGGCCCGCGATCAGCGCCCACTTGCGAAAGGTGCGCGCCAGCCGCTCCGCGTCGTCGTGGCGGCCCTCGGCGTCGCGGGTCCCGATGAACCGTGCGGACACCATCACCAGGCACACCGAGATCGAGGTGAAGGTCAGCATTAGCGTGACCATCAGGTTGGCGTCGGAGAACTCGGCCGGGGTCAGCCAGCGCCCGAGCAACAGGTTCAACAGGTAGTTGCCCGCGTTGGTGACCAGGATGGCCAGCACGAGCAGGCTGCCGCCCGCGACCAGCTGGCGTGATCCGGTGCCGGGCTCGTCGACGCCGGCCCGCGGCTGTTCCGTCCCCGTGTCCACCGCCGTCATACCCGGGCCGGTGCGCGGTCAGCGGTCGGGCCGATCACCCGTCGCACGTGCACGAGGTGCCAGTGCACGACCTCGGACATCGGGATCCCGGCGGCGGCGGCGAAGTTCTGCCGGCCGAGCTCCTCCTGCAGATCGGGGTCGTCCAGCACCTTGGCCAGCGCGTCGGCGAGGCCGGCCGGATCACCGGGCTCGAAGTAGATGCCGCGGAACCCCTCCTCCTCGATGATGTCCACCAGGTCGCCGATCCGGGGGAGCACAGCGGCGCGGCCGTACTCACCGGCCTGGTGCAGCACGCCGGAACTCCCGGTGGTTGAGGTGTACGGGAAGGCCACGACCGTCGACGACCGGAACAGCGGCGCGATGTCGGCCTCCTCGACGTAACCGGTGAACACCAGACCCGGCACGTCACGGTGCTGTTCGGCGACGCCGGCCATGTAGCCGGCCGAGTTGGGGCTGTCTCCCCCGGCCAGGACCAACTCGACGTCGCGGTAGCCGCGCTCCAGCAACTGCTGGTAGGCGGCGATCAGCACGTCGACGGTCTTGTAGGTGCCCCACTTGCCGAACGCCATGATCCGGCGCGGTCCCGGCGGCACGCCGAACGACGGGACCGCGACCTCCTCGAAGCTGCCGTGCGGCGCGAGCACCGCGTTCTTCGCGCCGTAGCTGTCCTGCAGGTATTCGACGTACCGCGGGATGGTCACCGCGACGAGGTTGGCGGTGAGCAGCGCACGGGTCAGCACGCGGCCCGCCAGCGTCATCAGCCGGGCGGTGAGCGCAGAGCCGGCGAAGCCCGCGTCCTGCATGTCGACGTTGTCGGCGAGGTTGTGCAGGATGACCACCGACGGGACTCGCATCAACCGGAGCACCAACGGCAGCAGCAGACCCAGCGCCCCTGGCACCCGCCGGTCGCCGAAGGTGGCGAACTGGAGATTCAGCAGCACGACATCCGGCCTCGAGGCACGGACGGCACGCGCGATCCGCACGAGGTTGCCGATGCTGTTGAAGGTCCAGCACGGGACGACGCGCACCCTGGGCATCGGCGCGGGCGGTCCCGCCTCCGTCTTGTCGGCGAGCAGAATCACCTCGTCGACCTCGGGCTCGTTGGCCAGGTGCCGGACGAGGTGGAAACCGAACTCGTTGAGGCTGTTGCGGCCGGGCGGGAATGCGGTCACCACCGCCACGCGCAAAGGCTTTTCGCCGTCGATTTTCTGGGAGTCGGTGAAGTGAGTTGCCATTTCGTGACCGACCTTCGGGAGTGTGGGAGTTACCGCGGTCATGACGCAGTGATCCAGTGGGACAGACTATGCGGGCGTACCGGCGCCGACGATGACGACGGGTGACCACCGGCACCCGACCGGGTGGTATTGCGCAAATGCGTTGTACCGTAGGCAAACTGCACGACGTCGCGATATCTGCGCAGAGCCACCACCGGGCGGTTCGCGCTACCGATATCGACGATACCGATACCTGAACGAGTGACCGGAGACATTGTCGGAGTGCGGCCGCGTGTCATAATGCTGAGAATGCGCGCTCAGGATCAGAGTTCGGTCCTGTGGGCCGTCAAGATTTCGTCAAGGCGCACGGCGGTGGGGATGGTGCTCCGCAGCAACGTATGTCGGGCGGTGCTGTTCCGGACCTGATGTGGAGGGATCTTGACGAAATCTTGAGGCCCGCAAGAACCGGTCTTGGCGACGACCCCTTTGAATGAGTGCGGAAGCCGATCGGATGAGCGCCTGGATCAACGGTTCCGCATCGCCGGCGGCGATGTGCACCTGGCGTTCGAACCCGCGGTGGCGACTGACGCGCCGCACCGCGCGGCAGGACACTCGGGTGGAAGGTGTGCGGGGTCGCCGTGAATGACGCACGGTCGGTTCCGGTCGCCGCCAGACCCGTCACAAGCAAACCGGTTTCGTCGTGATCGGCATGGTGCGTGGTCGTGCACGGACCGCACCCCCGCCGGCTGATCCAGATGATCAGACACCGCCGCCGGCCGCCCAGCCGACGACCACCCGGCCTGCGGGCGGTGCGGGACTGTCCGCCAGGACCATCTCACTCGTGGTCGGCGCCGTGTTCTACCTGGGTTCGCTGTACATCTTCCGGCATGTGCTGACCGCGATTCCGTCCGTCCTGCGCGGCGACGCCGTGATCGCCGGTGACGAACTGGTGCCGTTCTTCAACCCGCGCAGCCAATTGCTCGAGCAGGCGGCCGGCGAGTTCAACGAACTGGTCAACGGCTACGAGTTCCGCGTCCGCTATGCCTTTCTCACCACCTGGTTGCGCTACTACAAGGTGCTGCCGTTCGCGATCCTGATCGTCATCCCCACGCTTTTCTGGGTGGTGTACCTGACGGTCGCGAAGTTCATGGACAGGGTGTTCACAACCCTGTCGACGCAGGCGATCTACCTGGCGACCGCGTTCCCGGTGACGCTGATCTACCTGATCATGACGTACTCGAAGATCACGCACTTCTACACGTTGATCCTCGGGCTGGTCCTGATGACGATCTCGTCATTGTGGATGCTATACGCCCTGCTCTTCGCCGGCGGCAAATGGAAGCGCTACATGGTGCTGTCCAGCCTGGCGACCCTGTTCAATCCCGCGATCCATTACCTGATCCTGTTCAGCCTTTTCTTCGCCATCACCGTGGTGACGCTGACGGTCGGCGAGATCGGCAGGTGGATCCGCCGGGGCGGCCCGGCGCGGGTGCGGCTGCTGCCCGGGCGGCTGTGGCGGCTGATCTTCCATCGCGGGCGCTGGCGCAGGGGGCGGGCGGCGGTGCGGCACGGCACCAAGACGGTGATCGGCCGGTGCATCCTCGCCGGGTTGCTGTACGTGGTGGTCACGCTCATCCCTTACGCGCTGTTCGTCAAATACGTGGCGCTGGCCGGCGTGACGAACCTGTCCGACACCGTCCCGGGCGACTTCTACTTCATCCAGGACGCATCCGTCTCGTGGCTGCACCTGCTGTCCTGGGACCTGGCCGGCATCACCGACAAGATCCTCTTCGGCGACTATCTGGCGAAGGTCCCGCGCTACCTCAACGCGGTCTACACACTGCTCATCCTGATCCCGCTCATCGTGCCCCCCATCCGCCGGCGATTGTTTCCCACGCGTCCGCACCGTCAACTGCTGGGCGTGATGTACGTCGCCATCGCGTTCGCGCTGTGGGCAACGATCGGCTACGCGCAGCCGCTGTGGTTCCCGACGTTCCACCGCACGCTCGCGAACCTCGCCATCGCTGCCAACTCGAGCCACTCGTCGATCGGCAACCTGGTCGTGACGGGCGCCGGCACGATCGTGCAGATCCTGCGCTTCCCGCACCGGTTCCAGTTGATCCTGTTCATGCTGGCGCCGATGGTGATGTCGCTGACGCTGGCGTATTTGATCGACACCATCGGTGGTCGGTGGGCGACCACCGCGTCCGGGCCGACGCGCACCGCACCGCGCCCCGGCGCGGCCCGGCCGTCCGCTGATCGCGCAGCACGAACCACCGTCGGTCGGCCGCCGAAGCCGTCGGTGGGTCGTCACCGGCAGATTCGGCTGCCCCGCCAACTCGACCCGGTGAAGAGCGCGGCGCGCACCGGGTTGTTGCTGCGACTGCTGGCAACGGCGTGCATCGCGGCGGTGTTCTTCACACCGATGTGGTCCAGCGATCCCTACCGGCGGGTCTTCGCCTCGGGGAACATGGCCGGCTTCCTCGCACCGTTTCCGCTGGGCGACCTCAAGGAGCTGAAACAGGCCCTCAACGAATTACCCGAAGGCAAGACCGTCGTCATCCCACCGACCGAGACGGCCAAGCTGGTCGGTGACGAGAACGGCGTCGACCACAAGTTCATCGACAAGTTCTTCATCTATTACCTCGACAAACCGAGCTTCTACTACGGCCTCACCGGTGACGTGAAGAACAAGTTCGAGTTCTTCCTCATCCTGCGTGGCCTGTACTACCAGCAGGACTGGTGGATCAACACGGCGCGGGACATCGGCATCCGGTACATCGTGGTGAACCGGAAGATCCACGACAACAACGGCGTCGGCGCCGAGTACCTACCCAAGGTCGAGACCTACGTCGAACCAGCGCTCAAACGGCTGAAGGACGATGTCGCGCTGCGCTTCGAGAACGACAGCTACGCGCTGTACGAGATCACCGATCAGGCCAAACCGAACCGGCCGACACTGCTCGTCGATTCCAGTTGGCAGAGTTATCTGAACCTGGTGTTCAACCGGCGGAACCTGAGTCGCTGCTACAAGTTCGAATACACGCCCTACTATGACGCGGCTGAAGCCAAACCCGGTGCGCCGATACAGTTGCTGACCGACGATCCGCACACCTCGGCCATCGACCTCTACCTACTCGACCACCCGGAGGCGATCACCCAGCCGGACACCAGGATGTTCGCGTTCAACCCGAACATCGTGGCGTCCAACTATTACCTGTCACCGATGTTCCGCGCGTTCCTGCTGTTCTCCAATACGAAGTGGAATCGCACGAACATCATCACGCCGGGCGTGTTCGGCACCTTGCGCGGTTCCTTCATCGGGGTGCCGCGGCCGACAGAGTTCAATCTGCCGGTCAAGGTGAAGAAGCCGGGCCGCTACCGGGTGCTGATGCGGACCGCCAACACCGGGAACACGGTCCGGATCACCTCGCCGTCGCTGTCCTATGATCGGACGCTCGAACTGCGGTCGCCCGCGTCGAATGTGCAGTTCTTCAACATCGCGGATGTCTTCCAGTCCAACCGCAAGCCGGTCGACACCTCGAAGATGACGGTGGCGCAACTGGAAGCCGCCATGCCGGACGAACTGGTCCCGGTCAACTTCGGTTACAGTTACCAGGATCTCGGCGTCGTCGACGCCAAGGCCGGCACACACACGTTCTCGGTCGACAAGACGGACGGCAATCCGATGCTCGTCGAGGGCATGATGCTCATTCCCGAGGAGACGTACCAGAACCTCGAGCTGCCGCCGAACGTCACCCCGATCACCGACCCGAAGAAGCTGGGCTGCTCCGAGCGCACCGCATCGACCGGCAGAACCGACGGTTACGTCGATCCAGCAGCCAATCCGGAGCACGCGAACCTGACCCAGGACGAACTGCTCAACCTCGCCGCCGCCGACGTGCAGGACCTCACCCCCGGCGAGGGCGGCGTGGTCGGCCCGACCTGGCTGGGACTCGGCGCGACCGGCCTGCTGCTGATGCTCAGCCTGCTGCTGGTGCGCTGGCGGGCCCGACGCGCCACCGAGGACGACGACCCACCCTCCGGTGGCGCCGACCCGCCCGGCGGCACGGATCCACCGGACACCGACCCGCCGGTGACCGGTCCACCGGGCACGGGCCCACCGGTCGGGACTCCCCCGAGCGCGGGCCCACCGAGCGAGGGCCCACCGAGCGACGGCCCACCGCCGGCACCTCGTCGGGGCCGGCTGCGCACGCGGGTCCGGAACCGATTCCGCAACAACAACTCTGACAACGCACGGCGATCACCGGCAGCCGCCGGTACACCGCCCCATCCGCCAACGACGGAGGCAGCACCATGACCGGCACCGCACGCAGGATCGTGTTCCTCGGCACCCACGGCCAGTACAACATCGGCGACGAACTGCTGTTGGAGACATTTCTGACGCAGCTCGGGCCCGAGCACCACTACGTGGTCAACAGCTACGACCCGGCGTTCACCGCACGACAGTTGGCAGGCCGTTTCGACGTCGACGTCATCGACACGACACGGGATCGCCGACGGTTGCTGCAGGAGCTGCGCCGCTGTGACCGGCTCTGCTTCGGTGGCGGTTCGATCATCAAGGAGCTGTACGCGTCCACCGGCCGGAATCGGTATTCGACACTGTTGATGATCCTGGCGATCGTCACGTTCACCCGCTGGATCGCCCGCAAGCCGATCGCGATGTTCAACATCGGAGTCGGACCGCTGCGCAGCAAGGGTGGGCACCGGCTGGCCAGGATGATCCTGTCCCAGGTCGACGTGGTGACGGTCCGGGACGAGAAGTCGCTGTCCACCTGCGAACAGCTGGGGCTACGTCCGCTCCGCGCGACGGACGCGGTGTTCTCCGCCGACGCCCGGTGGCTGCTGGGCCGGCAGGACGTCACCGCGCCGCCGCGAACCGCCCCCGAAACAGTCAGGATCGCCCTCAATCTCAATTACGACATCGAGAACCCGGACAACTGGGAGCTGTTCCTCGACCGGCTGGCCGCGGCGCTGCGGCAGGTCAACGCCGTGCATCCCATCGAGCTGCATGCACTGCCGATGCAGATCGGATTCAAGGAGCACGACGACGGCGAGATCCTCGATGAATTCGCGGCAAGGGTCCCGGACATCACGATGCACCAGCACCGCCTGACCACGCACACCGACGCGGCCAGGCTGATCAACAGCTGCGACGTCCTGGTTTCCGAACGACTGCACGCGATCGTGATGGCGTCCATTCTCGGTGTCCCGTCGTACGTTCTCGCCTACGACGTCAAGGTCCGCGAGCTGGCCGCCATGCTGGAGCTGACGCCCTGGACCACGGACATCAACGAGCCGTTCCCCGCAGCGGATCTGGCCGAGAAGTTGACCGCGCTGACCGAGCAGCGGGCCGGCGCCGGTACGCGCGTCCGGGACCGCAGCGCGGTGCTCGGTGCGCAGGCGCGGCGCAACTTCGACGCAGCCCGGGCGTGGGTCGAGGGAGTGCCCGTCGCTGCGCGGGTCTGACCGCCCGCGGCCGTCGAATCCTGCGGCGCCGCCGGCAACGGCGGCACGCAACAACAGTCACCGCCTGACCCTGCGAACCGGACCTGACCGGTCCGCGATGTCGTCGTGGCCAGGCCGGGGCTGCACGACGTTTTGCTGGTTCACCGCCATGTCAGTATGGGTTGCTCTGTGCGCTCATTTCTGTGAGGACCGATGACGTTGAACCGGACAACGAGCGAGTCGCCGGTCACGGCCGCAGACTCCCCGGCCCCGGCCCCGGCCGAACCATCGACCCGACCCAGTCCTCGGCTGATCGTGTTGGGCGTCCTGATGGCCAGTTTCTCGTGGGCACTGGTGATCTTCCTGTCGCTGACCTCGCCGCCGACACCACTGCTTGCCGCGCTCAACGCGGCCGGAGTGACGGCCTTCGGGGCGGCGCTGCTGCTGGTTCTGTGGACATCGGTGAGCCCGCATCCCGCAGGCGCCACGAAGTGGTGGCGAACAGCACTGATCGTCGGCGTGACACTGGTTCTCTGGGTCCCGGCCCACCTGTGGGCCGAGCCCCACCAGAACCCGTGGGCCTGGATGGCAGGATTCACCACCGCCGCCTGCGCCCTGCTCAGTTGGCCCTGCGCGCTGGTCGCGGGAGCGGCGCTCGGCTTTGCGGCCTACGGCGGCAGCGTCGTTCACGACAGATCGGCCACGGCAAGCATCCTGACCCTGCTGGCCTGCGCGGTGGTCGTGTGGGCGATGTGCCAGGTTCTCGTCTGGCTGCTGCGGCTGCTGTGGGCCGCGCAGGCCGGCCGGGAGGCTCAGGCGGAGCTCGCGCTCACCCAGGAGCGTCTGCGGGTCAGCCGCGAGCTGCACGATGTTCTCGGCCATCGCCTCGGCGTCATCGCACTCAAAGCGGAACTCGCAGCCGGTTTCGCCGATCATGATCCCGAACGGGCCGCGATGGAAAGTGACGAGATCCGCCGTCTGGCAACGGAAGCACTCGCCGAAGCCCGTCGAGCAATTCGCGGGCACACCACGAGCGACTTACCGAGCCAGCTACGGGCTGCCGAGCTCGTCCTCGGATCGGCCGGTATCTCGGTGACCATTGATGTCCCACAGGGCATTCTCGATCGAACGCCGCGGGGGTGTTCCGAGCTCATGGCGGCAGTCACCAGGGAGGCGGTGACAAATGTGCTGCGGCACAGCAGTGCAACACACGTGTCGATCAGTGCCGGCGATGCCGCGCCCTGCACCACCCTGACCGTCACGAATGACGGCGTGCCCGGCACGGCACTGCGGGAACCATCCGAAGGCACCGGGCTGGCAGGTCTCGCGGCGCGATGCGCGGCACTCGGCGCCCGGCTGATCGTCGCCCGTGACTTGCAGTCATTCAGCCTGAGCGTGCGGTGCCCCACCGATCGAGCAGTCTCCCGTTGAGCACACAGATCCGTGTCCTTCTCGCCGAGGACGATGAGCTGATCAGGGAGGCACTGGTCAGCCTGCTGGAACGCGAGCCGGACATCACGGTGGTCGGCACGGTCCGGGACGGGAGGCAGGCCCTCGAGCAGGCACTGCTCCAGCGACCAGAGGTCGCCATCGTCGACCTGCAGATGCCCGTGCTCGACGGCATCGGCGTCATCACGGAGTTGCGCCGGCTGTTGCCAACCTGCGCGGGGGTGATCCTCACCGGTCACGGCAGACCCTTCCTTCTTCGGCAGGCCCTGATGTCCGGGGCTCGCGGTTTCCTTGCCAAAGGTGCCCCGGCGACTGCGCTGGCCGATGCGATTCGCCGGGTCCACGAAGGCCGGCGTTACGTCGACCCGGTGCTCGCGGCGGACGCGCTCACCGTGCAACCCACCCCGCTCACACCACGGGAAACGGAGGTGCTGCTTGCTGCGCAGTCCGACCGACCGGTTCCCGAGGTCGCCCGGGAGCTGTACCTCTCACCCGGCACGGTTCGTAACTACCTGGCCTCCATCACCCAGAAACTCCAGGCGGAGTCCAGGTCGCAGGCGTACCGGATCGCGCGCGAGAGCGGCTGGGTCTGACAGACAGAGTCACAGGTCTGCATGGAAAAGTCGTGACACATCCACGGGCGCACCGGGCGGCACCCGCGGTGAACCTGAGAACCATGAATTCGCGTTCAGACCTGGATGGTCACACAGCCCACAATGCCCCTGGCCACCTCGCCCGCACGTTCCGCCACCTGATTGCGCGCTGGCCGACCGCCGTCGGCCTGCTCGCCCTGCTCGCCAATCTCGCGAGCGGGGCCGACCCGCACATCACCGCGATGATCATCATCATTGCCGCCACCTGCTACCTCGGTGCGGCCGTCCTCGGATCACGGCCGAGCGGGTGGGTGATGGTCGCTGTCACCAGCGTCGCGGTGGTTGTTGCCTCACTCGCCGGTCTCGACCCCACGGTGACCCTGATCGTCATCGGTGCCGGCCTTGCGGCCTTCGGACTCATCCGGTCGACGGGCACCCATCGGTCGGACATCCGTGCCCAGACGCTGGCGTTCGTCTGCTACTCCGCGGTGGCACTGGCGGCGATGATGTCCGTACCCCGGCTGGCGGTGTACCTCGCAGCTGCTGTCGCGATCGGACATACGGTCTGGGACGTCGTCCACTACCTTCGCAACAAGGTCGTCAGCCGCTCACTTGCCGAGGCCTGCTTCGTCCTCGATCTCGGGCTCGCCGTCGCTCTGCTGGCATCCGCCTGGAACGCGGCTCCTCGATGAACCTCGTCCGGCCGCGGCCGCGACAAGCTCCACCGCAGGCAGATCAACGCCGGGCGGATCCGCCGCAGGCAGAAACCCGCGCACGGCCCACCGCACGTGGCGCATCGTCGGGACATGCCCATCCGGGCACCCGACGAAAGGACAACGTATGCGCCTCAACGAGATGCGGGCGGAGGCACCACTGGGTGGACCGTTCGACGACCAACTGTCCACCAGGCTCATGCACCAGCGGATCATCGTCCTCGGGCAAGAGGTCGACGACCCGGTCGCCAACCGGATCTGCGCCCAGCTGCTGCTGCTCTCCGCCGAGGACCAGCGCAGGGACATCAGCCTGTACATCAACTCTCCCGGCGGATCGGTGTCCGCCGGGCTGGCGATCTACGACACCATGCGACTGATTCCCAATGACGTCAGCACGCTTGCGATGGGGATCGCCGCCAGCATGGGGCAGTTCCTGCTGTCCGCGGGAACACCGGGCAAGCGGTTCGCCCTGCCGAACGCTCGCATCCTGATGCACCAGGGCTCGGCGGGGATCCGTGGGACGGCGGTCGACATCGCCATCCAGGCCGAGAATCTCGAGTACACCAAGAATCTGATGACCCGGCTGATCGCCGAGCACACCGGGCAGGACGTCGAGACCATCGCCCGCGATGCCGACCGCGACCGCTGGTTCACCGCGCAGGCCGCGCGGGAGTACGGGTTCATCGACGCGGTACTGGAGTCGGTCGCGGATGTGCGGCCGGCCGCCGACCGGCAGCGGATCGGGCTGAGCTGACGTGGGTCACTACACCGTGCCGACGGTGGTCGAGAAGACCCCGAACGGCGAGCGCATCGTCGACGTCTACAGCCGCCTGCTGTCCGACCGGATCATCTACCTCGGCACCGAGATCGACGACGACGTCGCAAATGTCATCGTCGCCCAGTTGCTGTACCTGGAATCCGACGACGCCGACCGGGAGATCGGCCTGTACATCAACTCACCCGGCGGCTCGATGTCGGCGATGACGGCCATCTACGACACCATGCAGTTCGTCCGCGCCCCGGTCGCCACCACGTGCGTCGGGCAGGCCGCCTCGGCGGCGGCCGTGCTGCTCGCCGCCGGTGCCGCCGGCCGGCGTTCGGTGCTGCCGCACACCAGGGTGCTGCTGCACCAGCCGTCCACCGGCGGGCAGGGCACGATCTCCGACCTGGCACTGCAGGCGCAGGAGATCCTCCGGGTGCGGGCCGAGATGGAGCAGGTGCTCAGCGCGCACACCGGGCAGAGCGTTGAGCGGCTGCGGGCGGACACCGACCGGGACAAGATCTTCACCGCGCAGCAGGCGGTGGAGTACGGGCTGGCCGATCACATCATCAGCAACCGGGTGCTGACGGTGGCCCGACCGGCGTGACGGCAGGCGCCGCGGGGCAACGTGAACCGCTGTCCCGCAGCGCTTCTGCACACTCGCCGGCACCACGAAGGCGGGGACCGGTGTTCAACAGGGCCCGGTCAGAAAGGGACGGCACCGGGAGGAACCAGCTGCCGCGTCCCCGGCCGGAACACCGTGTCCCGGTGAGAAACACTGCCCGCCCGGCCGCGTCATGCGCCGAGGCGCCCGAGGCATCGACTCCGGTCAGGCAGCCATCAGCGTCGGACCGCCCGGTCGACCGGCGGCGGAGCCGAGCAGCCCGGCACACCGGGTGGCGAAGTCCGCGAGCGACAGCCCGAGCGATCCACAGGCCGCGGCCAGCATCTCCGACGACGCCTCCTTGCGACCCCGTTCCAGCTCGGACAGGTACTGCACGGACATCCCGGCTCTCGCGGCGACCTGCGCGAGAGTGCGCTGCTGACGACGCCGCTCGTCGGCCAGCACGGAGCCAGCGACGTCGCGCCACAACGGTTCTCGCTTCGACGGGCGGGCGGGCTCGGCCGGGCGACGTGGGCCGGCACCCCCCGGGCCCAGAGCTTCGGGGCCGGCATCTCGCGTTTCGACAGCTCGCGGGCGCACCGGTTGCCCAGCGTCCGTCCATGGCCGGTGCGCGACCCGCCGGGAGCCGCGCTCCGGCCTCGGTCCGAACGGAACCACCTCACCCATGGCGCACTCCTCTCCGTCGCTACGGCGACCCTAGGCGCTGTCGGGGCCGCGTGCGATGACGTTCGCCCGCAGCAGAGCGCGGCACGGCCCGCTCACCCGGCGATGTACCGCGCCAGGTGCTCCCCGGTGAGCGTCGACCGGTCCTTCACCAGTTCCGCGGGCGTGCCCTCGAAGACGACCCGTCCGCCGTCGTGACCTGCACCCGGGCCGAGGTCGATGATCCAGTCCGCATGCGCCATCACCGCCTGGTGATGCTCGATGACGATCACCGACTTCCCGGAGTCCACCAGCCGGTCCAGGAGCCCGAGCAGGTTGTCGACGTCGGCCAGGTGCAACCCGGTGGTGGGTTCGTCGAGGATGTACACGCCGCCCTTCTCGCCCATCCTGGTCGCCAGCTTGAGTCGCTGGCGCTCGCCGCCGGACAGCGTGGTGAGCGGCTGGCCGAGGCTGATGTACCCGAGCCCGACGTCGGCGAGCCGATCGAGAATGGCGTGTGCAGCCGGGGTCCGCGCCTCACCGCCGCCGAAGAACGTCTCCGCCTCGGTCACCGACATCGCCAGCACCTGGCTGATGTCCCGGCCGCCCAGGTGGTATTCGAGCACCGACGCCTGAAAACGCTTGCCCTCGCACTCCTCGCAGACGGTCGCGACGCCGGCCATCATCGCCAGGTCCGTGTAGATCACCCCGGCACCGTTGCAGGTCGGGCATGCTCCCTCGGAGTTGGCGCTGAACAGGGCCGGCTTGACGCCGTTGGCCTTCGCGAAGGCCTTGCGAATCGGGTCGAGCAGGCCGGTGTAGGTGGCCGGGTTGCTGCGGCGCGAACCGCGGATCGCGCCCTGGTCGACCGTCACCACGCCGTCCCGGCCGGACAGCGAGCCGTGGATGAGCGAGCTCTTCCCGGATCCGGCGACACCGGTGACGACGACGAGCACGCCCAGCGGGATGTCCACGTCGACGCCCTGCAGGTTGTGCGTCGACGCGCCCCGGATCTCCAGCGCACCAACGGGTGTGCGTACGGACGGCTTGAGCTGCGCCCGGTCGTCCAGGTGCCGGCCGGTCAGCGTCCCGCTGCGGCGCAGCTCCTCGACGGTGCCCTGGAACACCACCTCGCCACCGGCGGTGCCGGCACCCGGGCCGAGGTCGACGACGTGGTCGGCGATCGCGATGGCCTCCGGTTTGTGCTCCACCACCAGCACCGTGTTGCCCTTGTCCCGGAGCTGCAGGAGCAGGTTGTTCATCCGCGCGATGTCGTGCGGGTGCATGCCGATCGTCGGCTCGTCGAAGACGTACGTCACGTCGGTGAGGGACGACCCGAGGTGCCGGATCATCTTGATCCGCTGCGCCTCGCCGCCCGACAGCGTGCCGGACGACCGGTCCAGCGACAGGTAGCCCAGGCCGATCTCGACGAACGAGTCGAGGGTTTCGGTCAGTCCCTGCAGAAGCGGTGCCACGGAACGGTCATGGATGCCGCGCACCCATTCCGCGAGATCGCTGATCTGCATCGCGCAGGCGTCGGCGATGCTGATCCCGTCGATCTTCGACGACCGGGCGGCCTCGGACAGCCGGGTTCCACCACAGTCCGGACAGGTGTCGAAGGTAACGGCCCGCTCGACGAACGCCCTGATGTGCGGCTGCAGAGAGTCGACGTCCTTGGACAGCATCGAGCGCTGCAACCGGGGGATCAGACCCTCGTACGTCAGGTTGATGCCGTCGACCTTGATCTTGGTCGGCTCCCGGTACAGCAGGTCGCGCAGCTCCCGTTTGGTGTACGTGCTGATCGGCTTGTCCGGGTCGAAGAACCCGGAACCGATGAAGATCCGCCCGTACCAGCCGTCCATGCTGTACCCGGGAATGGTGAAAGGACCCTCGCGCAGCGACTTGCTGTCGTCGTACAGCGCGGTCAGGTCGATGTCGTTCACCGACCCGCGGCCCTCGCACCGCGGGCACATGCCACCGGTGACGGAAAAGCTCCGCCGCTCCTTGACCTTCTCCCCGCCGCGCTCCATGGTGACAGCGCCCGCCCCGCTGATCGACGCGACATTGAACGAGAACGCCTGTGACGAACCGATGTGCGGCACGCCGAGCCGGCTGAACAGGATGCGCAGCATGGCATTCGCGTCCGTCGCGGTGCCCACCGTGGAGCGGACGTTGGCGCCCATCCGCTCCTGGTCGACGATGATCGCGGTGGTCAGACCGTCGAGCACATCGACATCCGGCCGGGCGAGCGTCGGCATGAAGCCCTGCACGAAGGTGCTGTAGGTCTCGTTGATCATCCGCTGCGATTCGGCGGCGATGGTGCCGAACACCAGCGAACTCTTCCCGGAACCGGACACCCCGGTGAACACGGTCAGCCGGCGTTTGGGCAAATCCACACTGATGTTCTTGAGGTTGTTCTCCCGGGCGCCGTGCACCCGGATCAGGTCGTGGGTGTCCGCGACGTGCACGTCTGAACCGGTCTCCGGTTTCGTGGCCACACTCATGGTCTCTCCATCCCCAGTTCGCACGACCGCGACATCGATCACCGCGCCCGATCAGTCCAGCATCGAACAGTACGACGTGCCGTGCTTCTTGATTTCTGATCACCCATGAGCGACCAGCCGACAGGTCGATCGGGCAGCCGACAGCCGCTGACGGTCCGGCTCCGCCGGCGGTGGGGCAGACCGACGCCGGGAACGTAAATGATCGGTGCCCGAAGGGGCACCCCCGCTATCCCCGCACGGTGCCCCCATTGCCTCGTCAGCGGGTCCCGCTGTCCGGATCATGATCAAAGTGGGGACGCGGAGATGATCTCGGACGGCGAGCGTTCGCGCATGCCGGGGGACGCGGCCTCCCCGGTCCGCTCCGCAACCGGCCCGCGTCGGCCGGCGCCCCCGGCGCACGACTTCACCGCCACCGCAGCGCCTCCGATAGCTGACCCCAGGAGGGCGACTGCGCGGCAGGTGATGGCGCTGCAGCGTTCCGCGGGCAACGCCGCGACCGCCGGTGTGCTGCGTACCCGCATCGCCACTGCACCGCAGCAGGTTGCGGTCAGCGTTCAACGCGATCCCCCGACGCCGTCGAACGTGGCGCCACCACCCGCCACTGACTCACCCCAGCCCCCGACCTCCGGGTGGGCGGGCCTGAAGGCACTGGCCGATGGCTCGCGAAAGTTCCGGTTCGGGGTCGGCTCGCACACGCTGCACCGCGCACAACAGGGGAAGGACTTCTCCTGGTCGACGCAGAAGCCCGGCCCGTCGGCAGACACCCGCATCACATTGGGCGTCCTCCCGCTGCCGATGCCGGTCGGCCCGGTTTCGGTCGAGATGCAGGCCGGACTGTCGGCGTACGCCGGCGGCAACGCGGTGGTGGACGTGACGGCCAAGGACGTCATCGTGGAAGCGACCGCGGCCGATCTGATGAAGCTGGGAGCCGCGGCCGTGATGCTGATGACGCCGGGGCTGCAGGCGGTTTCGCTCGGCATGCTGGCCGGGTTGAACCTGCGGGGAACCGCGACGTTGGTCGCCGCCGCCACCGCGGGAGTGCAGGCCGGCGCCAGGGCCAACCTCGGGGTGGTCGCCAACCCCGCCCTGTGGCCGGTCGCCGGCTACGTGGACGGCACCGTCGGCGGCTACGGTGCCATCAATGCCAAGGCCGCCTTCGAAGCCCCGGTGCAGGTCGAGTTGTCCATGGGCCGACTCAGACTCGTTGCCGGACAGACCTTCCGGACATTCGCCACGCTGACGCCGGAGATCGGGCTGGACGCCGGTGTCGCCGCCGGGATGATCTGGGGTTACCGCCCCGCCTCGGTCAAGCGCCAGCTGTGGAGTCACTCGGTGAGTGCCGCCGCGCGCAAGCAGATGAAGGTCGGCATCGAGGGCGGCAACTGGGCGACTTTGACGGCCGGTGATGACGGGTCGCCGGTGATCGACATGGAACGCATCATCGTGAACGGCCGGGCGATCGTCGAAGAGCTCTTCCGGCTGCGGAATCTCGCTGACGACCGTCCCGATCCGAACCCGCCCGGCGCCGACCCCAGGACCAGTGCACAAGGCATCGGCGAGATCCAGACGCACGGTGCGAAGCCGCCCAGTAACCGCAACGGCGCCAAGATCCTGTGGACCGAGTCGGAGCACATCATCCCGTTCGCAACGGGGAAGCGGCTGTGGGAAGTGATCGGGCTGGCCGTCCCCGGTCGTGGTGGGCACGAGGACAAGGGTCAGACCACGATCATGATCTATTACGAGGCCGCCCGGTTCAAGACACCCGTGGACAACGAGGTGAGCCCCGAACTGGCCGCGAAGATCCGCGAATCCGATGCCGTGAACAAGATGTCGCGGGCCCGGTTGCTCATCGACGCCGGGCATCCCGAGCAGGCCAAGCCTCTTGTCCGGCCGGTGATGGGTCAGATGTTCGCCGGCCTGCAGGCGGCACGACAGGACGCGGTCAACCGCACCAACGCCGCGATCGTCCGGGAGAGCAACATGCACATGGACGGCAGCCCGCTGACGAATGCGGAGCGTCGCGGTCCGGAGGGTCAGCCGGAGGACGCGGTTCCACTGCCGGGTCGGGTCAGCACCGCAGCGGACCAGCAGTACAAGAACATCATCGACCTGGCCCGGGAAGAGGTCGAGGCGGCCAACCTGCTGCGTTGACGGCCGGCGGTCGATCCCGGCGCCGCCCCGCACGCAGCAGCGGCACGGGTGTGTGCGGGGCGCAGGTCAGCCGCGGCGCTGCCGGCGCCAGGCGACCAGCGCGGTGCTGGACTCCTGCCAGGGCACCACGTCCCGGCGCAGGCCGGCGATGGCGTTGGCGGCGGCGTTCGCCGCGTCCATCCGCGACTCCACGAGATCCGCACGGAGCTCGGCGATCTGGGCGGTGGCCTCGTCGAGTTGCCCGCGCAGCACGTCGACCAGGGCCTCGAGCTCGATGATCCGGCGGATGCCCGCCCGGTTCACACCCTCGTCCTGGCTCAGCCGCTGCACCTCACGGAGCAGCTCGATGTCCCGCTGCGAATAGCGCCGGCCGCCGCCGGTGGTGCGGCCCGGCGAGACCAGGCCCTCCCGGTCGTAGGACCGCAGGGTCTGGGCGTGCATCCCGGCCAGTTGCGCCGCGACGGAGATGACGAACAGCGGGGCATCCATCTCGAAACCCCGGGAGCCGGAATGCCGTGCGCCGGACGAGCCCGGCGCCGCGTCACCCGCAGCCGAACCGCCGACCCCGGCCCCCGCTCCGCCCCCCGGATCAGCCGGACGACCACCGGACGCCGCGGCCGGCGACGCGCTGTCCCCGGTCCCGCGGCGGCCGGCCGACCCGCCGCCACGGCGGGGCCGCGGCCCGGTCATGACGTGCTGCCGGCGGTCGCACCAGCGGCCTGCGCTCCGTTCCGGGCGCGCAGGGCACGGGTGATCGCCTCGCGGGGATCGTCGGTCTGCGCCTTCGCGAAGTCCTCCAACGCCGCCTTCGCATCGGCCGACAGTCGTTGCGGCACAGCAACTTCCACCGTCACGATCAGGTCACCGGTGGTGTCCTTGCGGGTCACACCGGCACCCTTGACGCGGAACTTCCGGCCGTTGCTGGTGCCGGCCGGCACCCGCAGGCTGACCACGCCGGTCAGCGTCGGGACCGTCAGTGTCGTACCGAGCGCCAGCTCGGGGAACGTCACCGGCACCGTCAGGGTGAGGTTGTCGCCGCTGCGTCCGAAGATCTCGTGCGGTGACACGTGCACGACCACGAACAGGTCACCGGCAGGACCACCACCGGTACCGGGCTCGCCCTTGCCGGCCAGCTTGATCCGCTGACCGTCCGAGACCCCGGCCGGGATCCGCGTGGTCAGCCGGCGGTTGTGCACCACAGTCCGCTCACCGTGGCAGGTGGGGCACGGATCGTCGATCACCGACCCGGTGCCGTGGCAGTTGGCGCACGGCTCGGAGAAGGCGAACGAACCCTGGTTCCGGGTGGTCAACCCGGTGCCGTGGCAGACCGGGCAGTCGCGTGGCGACGTGCCGGGCCGGGCGCCGACACCGTGACAGGTCGGGCAGCTGGTCCGCTCGGTAATCTGCAGCGGCACCGTCACGCCGGTCACCGCGTCGTTGAACGCCAACCGGACCTCGGTCTCCACGTCCGCACCGCGGCGCGCCCGCGACTGCCGCGCGCTGCCGGCGTTGGTGCGGTTGAACAGGCCGCCGAACAGGTCGCCGAGACCGCCTGCCCCGCCACCGCCGGCCCCGGCGTTGCGGAAGATGTCACTGACATCGAAACCGCCTGCGGCGCCGGGGTTGCCGCCGCCCGCGCCGCCGAACCCGCGGAAAGCGCCGGAGGACATCAGGTCTCTGGCCTCGTCGTACTCCTTGCGCTTGGCGTCGTCGGACAGCACGTCATAGGCCTCTGAGATGGCCTTGAACTTGTCCTCGGCCACCTTGTTGCCGGGGTTCTTGTCGGGGTGCAGGTCCCGCGCGAGCTTGCGGTAGGCCTTCTTGATGTCGGCACTGGACGCGCTCTTGGTCACGCCCAATTCCTTGTAGAAGTCCTTCTCGTAGTAGTCCTTCGCGCTCACTCGGAACCTCCCTTCCTGGTCATCGCGGCTGCGGAAGCCGCGCCCGGCACCATCTCTCGCACGCCCGCCGCCCCAATGGGCACGGCGAGCGCCGTCAGCTCTGTGGTGGTGTTCAGTTGAATTCTTTCTTCGTGGTGGTGCGTGCCCGCAGGACGGGCACGTGCCGGCCGGCGCCCCGCGTCGCAGCGGTGGCACCGGCCGGCACGGGTGATCATGCTCCCGCAGGTCCCGTCTCGACCGGGGTCTCACCCGAGGTCTCGGCGGTCTCCGTGACGTCACCGTTGGCCTGCGCGGCCGGGGCGGCGTCGTGCTCCGGACCGGTCACCACCACCACGGCGGGCCGGACGAGCCGGTCGCCGAGGGTGTAACCACTGCGGAACACCGAGGTGACCGTGGGCTCGGTGACGTCGGTGGACGTCTCGAACTGCACGGCCTCGTGCACGGCCGGGTCGAACGGGTCACCGACCGCGCCGACCGGGGCGAGCCCCAGCTTCGTCAGCGCTCCGGTCAACCGCTCCGCGACCGCGCCGAACGAACCGACCAGATCCCCGTGGGCCCGGGCGCGGTCCAGATCGTCGACCACCGGCAGCAGCTCGAGTACGACGCTCGCCTTCGCGGCGGTGACGACGGACTCGCGGTCCCGATCCACCCGCTTGCGGTAGTTGGCGTACTCCGCCGTCACCCGCTGCAGGTCGGCCGTCCGCTCGGCCGCCTCCTGGCGTGCCAGGTCGAGCTCGGCCGCACTCAGGTCCACCGACAGCGGCTGCGCCGCATCATTGGGATTCCCCGGTTCCGGAGCCTGGTGCCGGCCACCCGGAAAGGGGCTGGTCCCGCCCTGCGGTCCCGTGCCCCCGTCCCGGAGCTTGCCGGTCTGCGGATCGATCCGTCGCTTGTCCCGGATCACCGGCTCCTGTCCGTACGCGCCTTCGGCGCCCGATTCGGTCACTTCTTCTCAGCCTCGTCCACGATCTCGGCGTCGACGATCTCCTCCTCGTGCGGGGAGGACCCACCAGTGGAACCGTTGGGCGACCCGTCACCGGCACCGGAGGCCGCGTCCGCCTGGGTCTGGGCGTACAGCGCCGACCCCAGCTGCTGCGACTCGTTGGCCAGCTCCTCGACGGCCGACTTCAGCGCCGGGATGTCGGTGCCCTTGAGCGCCTCGGTCACCTTGGTGATCGAGTTCTTGACCCGCTCCTTCGGCTCCTCGGGCAGCTTCTCGTCGTTGTCCTTGATGAACTTCTCGGTCTGGTACACCAGCGCCTCGGCCTGGTTGCGGACCTCGGCCTCCTCGCGACGGGCCTTGTCCTCCTCGGCGTGCGCCTCGGCCTCCCGCATCATCCGGTCGATGTCGTCCTTGGGCAGCGCGGAGCCACCGGTGATCGTCATCGACTGGGACTTGCCGGTGCCCAGGTCCTTGGCGGACACGTGCACGATGCCGTTGGCGTCGATGTCGAAGGTGACCTCGATCTGCGGCACGTTGCGCGGTGCCGGCGGCAGCCCGGTCAGCTCGAACATGCCGAGCTTCTTGTTGTAGGCAGCGATCTCGCGCTCACCCTGGAAGACCTGGATCTGCACGGACGGCTGGTTGTCCTCGGCCGTGGTGAAGATCTCGGACCGCTTGGTGGGGATGGTGGTGTTGCGCTCGATCAGCTTGGTCATGATGCCGCCCTTGGTCTCGATGCCCAGGGACAGCGGGGTGACGTCCAGCAACAGCACGTCCTTGACCTCGCCGCGCAGCACACCGGCCTGCAGGGCTGCGCCGACCGCGACCACCTCGTCCGGGTTCACGCCCTTGTTCGGCTCCTTGCCACCGGTCAGTTCCTTGACCAGGTCGGTGACGGCCGGCATGCGGGTGGAACCACCGACGAGCACCACGTGGTCGATGTCGCCGACCTTGACGCCGGCGTCCTTGATCACCTGGTGGAACGGGCTGCGGGTGCGATCCAGCAGATCGGAGGTGATCTTCTGGAACTCGGCGCGGGACAGCGACTCGTCCAGGAACAGCGGGTTCTTCTCCGCATCCACCGTGATGTACGGCAGGTTGATGGAGGTCTGCTGCGAGGAGGACAGCTCGATCTTGGCCTTCTCGGCGGCCTCGCGGATCCGCTGCATGGCCATCTTGTCCTTGGTCAGGTCGATGCCGTTGGCCAGCTTGAACTTGTCGACCAGGTACTTGACGACCCGCTCGTCCCAGTCGTCGCCGCCCAGCTTGTTGTCACCGGCGGTGGCCTTGACCTCGACGACCCCGTCGCCGATCTCCAGCAGGGACACGTCGAACGTGCCGCCACCGAGGTCGAAGACCAGGATGGTCTGCTCCTTCTCGCCCTTGTCCAGGCCGTAGGCCAGCGCGGCCGCGGTCGGCTCGTTGACGATGCGCAGCACGTTCAGACCCGCGATCTCGCCGGCCTCCTTGGTGGACTGCCGCTGGGCGTCGTTGAAGTACGCGGGGACGGTGATGACCGCGTCGATGACCGGCTCACCGAGGTAGGACTCCGCGTCCCGCTTCAGCTTGCCCAGCACGCGCGCGCTGATCTCCTGCGCGGTGTAGCTCTTGCCGTCGATGTTGACGGTCCAGTTGGTGCCCATATGACGCTTGACCGATCGAATGGTCCGGTCGACGTTGGTGACCGCCTGACGCTTGGCGACCTCACCGACCAGCACCTCGCCGTTCTTGGCGAAAGCGACGATGGACGGGGTCGTGCGGGCGCCTTCGGCGTTGGCGATGACGGTCGGCTCCCCGCCCTCCAGGACGGCGACGACCGAGTTGGTGGTACCGAGGTCGATACCGACGGCACGCGACATGCAATCCTCCAGCTGCTACTCCCGCCGATGGATGTCGGCGAGTCTTCTTCGTTCGCGCGGCGCCGGTTGGCTCCGCACGTGAAAGTCCGATCGGCAACTCTTAGGTCGCACGGCCGAACAGGCACATCCCTGTGGTCTTGACGCCACAATGCCTGCGGCTGTCCACCGTGTCAACTGACCTGAGTCGTTGTGACTCAACTTTACTGATTCGTCCAACGGCACGGGCCGCCGGATGATTCCCGGGGCGCGACCAGGCTCAAGAATTTCCCGCCCGGACTCGCTACCGGCGCGGCACGCCCTGCACGACGCCGTGGGCGACCGCCCACCGGGTGGCGGCGGCCCGGTTGGACACGCCGATCTTGGTGTAGATGTTCTGCACATGGTGCTCGGCGGTCCGCGGTGAGATGAACAGCTCCCCGGCGATGTCCGCGGAGGTACGGCCGGCCGCGACCAGGCGCAGCACGTCGACCTCACGCCTGCTCAGGCTGCCCGGCCGGGCACTCCCGGGCCGGCGGCCGGGGGCGCGCCGTGCAGCGTCGATCTGTTCGCGGGCGTACCGCGCGACGGCGTCGAGGTCGAGGTCGGCGCGACCTTTGGCGAGCTCTGCCATGCGGCTCGCGCCCAGCCGAGTGGCGAGCCGCTCGGACAGCGCGGCCAGCTCGGGGACGTGGTGGAAGGCCGACGGCTCACGTGCCAGCGCGCCGGTGAGCACGACGGCGGCCTCGAGCCGCTCGAGCCGCTCGAACAATGCGGGGACGCTCGCCAGCGTGATGATCAGTTGCGGGACGTTGCCGGCCCGGAGGAAGGCGTCGATCGCCTGCGCGAACAGCCCGAGTGCGACGTCGGGTTCACCGTCGGTCGCGTGCAGCCGGGCCGCGTCACGGGCCAGGAAACCCTCGAAGAACTGAACCTGGTGCTCGCGGACGAAGGCGACCCCTTCCTCCCAGGCCGCAAGTGCCCGCCGGGTGTTCGTCCGCGACAACGCCATCCCGGCGATCCACAGCGCGTACCCGATCCAGTACGGGTTGCCGAGCCGCCGTGCCGCGGACACCGACTCCTCCGTGAGCGCGAGCGCCTCGTCGAGGCGGCCGGCTGACTGCAGCCCGTCGACGTAGGACGCGAGGCCGTAGCCGCGGTCCGCGCCGTAGCGGCGCACGACGTCGCCGGTCAGCTCGACGTAGCGGTCGAGGTCACCGCAGTAGACCTGGCACAGCGCCTCGACGAACGTCGCGTACCCCGGCTCGCACGGGTCGTATCGGGGGTCGCTCTCCAGCTCGACGGCGCGGTGTGCGTGCACCCGGCCGGCCTCTGCGCGACCGGCGAAACAGGCGTAGCCGGCGCCGGTGAGCAGCCGCGGGAGCCGCCGGACCCTGGCGGCCGACGCCGCCGGGATCAGCTCTTCCGCCCACGCGAGCGCCTCGAAGAGCTGCACCGAGAAGCCCGTCAGCGCGGCGTGCGCGGCGATGTCGGTCGCCACGGTCACCTCGCCCCGCGCGGAGCTCCACCGGAACGCGGCACGCAGGTTCGCGAACTCTGCCTCGACCCAGTCGACGGCGTCCCGCCAGCCCGGACCGTTCCACCGGTCCCACCGTGCGGCTGCTTCGGCCGCGAAGTGTGCGGCGTGGCGGTCGCGGGCCGTCACCAGCTCGCCCGCCGCCTCGAGCCGGTCCTGCGCGAACTGGCGGACGGTCTCGAACAGGGCATAGCGGGTCCTGGCCGTCGTGTGATCGGCGACGACCAACGACTTGCGCACCAGGGAGTCGAGATGTCTCAGCATGTCGACGGCGTCGCCGTGCGGGGCGACGGCCGAAATGCCCGCCAGCTCGAACCCGCCGGCGAACACCGACGCCGCACGCAACAGGTCGCGCTCAGCAGACGTGAGCAGGTCGTACGACCAGGCCACCGCGTGCTGCAGAGTGTGCTGCCGATCCGGCGACGGGGTCGTTCCCGACAGCAGGCGAAAGCGGTCGGCGAGGCGGGCGGAGACCTCGACGGCGCTCATGCCCGCCATCCGCGCGGCGGCCAGCTCGATGCCCAGCGGAAGGCCGTCCAGCGTCCGGCAGATCGCCGTCACGGCGGCGGCGGTGTCCGGGTCGCCGAGCGCGAAGTCGGGGCGGACGGTCCGCGCCCGGTCCACGAACAGCGTCACGGCGTCGGACGAAGTACCGCCCGTGACGGCAAGTGGGGCGACGCGGATCACCTCCTCGGTGTCAACACCCAGCGGCTCGCGGGAGGTCACGAGGACGTGGGCTCGACCGGCGGCGCCGACGCTGGTACCGATCGCCGTCGCCAGGTCCGGCAGCAGGTGTTCGCAGTTGTCGACGATGAGCAGCAGCCGCTTGCCGGCCAGCGTGCCCACCAGCGTGGTGAGCACAGGGATGTCGCCCTGCGGCGCGATCCCGAGAGTCGTCGCGACCGCCGCGGGCACCGCGTCGGCGTCCTGCACTCCGGCCAGTTCGACGACCCACACCCCGTCCGGGAAATCTTCGCCGAGCTCGGCACCGACCTCCAGAGCCATCCGCGTCTTACCAACCCCGCTGACGCCGCTCAGCGTGACGAGGCGGCGGTCGCGCACGATCGCGGTGATGTCACGCAGCAGTTCGTCCCGGCCGACGAGAGAGGTGACCTGCCGGGGCAGGTTCCCGGCGAAGTGCTCGACGCTGCGCAGCACCGGGAACTCGGTCGGCAGCCCATCGGCCACCAGCTGGAACACCGCGACCCGCCCGCGCACCCCACGCAGCACGTGCTCGCCGAGCGGCCGCAGCGACAGGCGCGTGCGGAGCAGCACCTCGGCGGTGTCCGACACGAGGACCTGACCGCCGTGGGCGAGTGCCACCAGCCGGACCACCCGATCGAGCTCGGGCCCGGAGTAGTCGCCGGCCCGCTCGGCGGTCTCACCGGTGTGCAGCGCCATCCGGACCGCGAGACCGGCGGCCGCGCCGGTGCGCAGCGCGCGCTGCGCAGCGATGGCCGCCGCGGCCGCGCCGCCCGCCGTCGGGAACACCGCGCGGAACCCATCGGCTTCGGCGAGAAAGACATGGCCACCGTGGCTCTCGATCGCCGCCCGCAGGACGCGGTCGTGGATGCGTTGGTCGGAATCCATCTCGGTGGGGGCCTCGTCCCACCGCTGGAGCGCGTCCTGGATGGCGGTGCACAGGAACGTCACCGTTCCCGACGGTGGAGGTGCGGACACTCTCGAACACTAGGCGCCGACCGCCGCCGCGGCTTCGCTTGCCGTGCATGCCACCAGGGTGTGCACTGCTCCGGTCACATCAGGTACGCGCGTGGGGGCTTCGATGAGCGCACTGCTCGATCGATGGCGCCAGACCGCCGACAAGTGGAGCGAGGTGTCCGGCCAGGTCGGCGTCGAGCAGTGGAAGGGTCCGACGCCCTGTGCAGGGTGGACCGTCCGCGACCTGGTCGACCACACGCCGGCCTGGCAGGGCGAAGGGCGGCAGCCTGCTCGGCGCCGACGTCGCGCCCGACGATCCGGACTGGAACCAGATCCACGCGGCGTACGCCGCCTTGTTCGCCGACCCCGCGCGGCTGACCGGCACCGTCCCCGAATTCGCCGGGATTTCGAAGACGGATCTGGCCGCGTTCCTCGTCGGCGATCTGCTGATCCACAGGTGGGAACTCGCCCGCGCGATCGGAGCCGACGACACGCTCCCGCCGGACGCCGTCGCGGCGACGGCGGACGGCCTTCATCATGTCCCGCCGGTCATGCTGCGTGGCACCAACCCGCTGGGCCAGAAGATGATGGGTCCCGCCGTCACCGTGTCCGACGACGCCGGCGCCCGGGACAAGATGCTGGCGTTCGCCGGCCGCACTCCCTGACCACAGCTGACCGGCCCCGCCGGTCGCTGCTGGAAGCAGGAACCGGCGGGACCGCCGGGGCCGTCGCGGGTCAGACCGCTGCGACTTCCCGTTCCTTCGGCTCGATGCTGCCGAGGTCCTTCACGACGGTGAAGTCGCCGCCTTCCGAGCGTGCGATGTACATGTTCATCCGCACGTGGTGCTGCCCCGGCACCATCCCGGCCGGCCCCCCGGGGCCTTCGGCGATACTCGCGTGGTCCAGCGCAGCGATCACGTCGTCCTGGTCGAGCGAGCCGGCCTCGATCACCGCGGCCTGCCACATCCTGAGCGCCCGGTAGGTGCCGGTGCACGCGGACCCTGCGGTGAACCGCGCGCTACCCGGAAACCGCGCGTCGTAGCGGTGGAGCAACTCGACGCTGAACCGATCGCGGACCGACCGGTAGTAGTCGAGGCATCCGTACAGCCCTTCGACGTGCTCGCTGGGCACGAGGTTGAGGAAGTTCTCGTCGAAGTACGTGCACACGATCGTGCCGCCGCGCGCCGCGAAGCCGGCCTCGTGGAGTTGGGCGAGGAAAGGCGTCAGCCCGGGCGGAACGATGGTGTTGAAGACGATTTCGGCACCGGAGGCCATGATGTCCTCGACGAGCCCCGCGTACTCGGTGTGACCGACGGGGAAGTACTGCTCGCCCACGACCTCTCCGCCGCGCGGAATGATGACGTCACGTACCGACTGATTCAGTACGCGCGGCCAGATGCAGTCGGCCGAGGGCAGGTAGAACGTCCGCGCCCCGGTCTGTTCCATCAGCCATGGGATGAACGGGTCGATCTGCTGCGCCGGCACCGGGCCGGTGCAGAAGATCAACGGGTGGCATTCCTGGCCCTCGTACTGCTCCGGGTAGAGGTAGAGCCGTCCGGCGTCGTCGACCACGGGGCCCTTGATGGCCTGGCGTGTAGAGCTGTAGATCCCGCCGATCACGACGTCGACGTCGGCCTCCGCGACCAGGCGCTCGGCCGCCGTGCACGCGACGTCATCGTCGGTCGCGCTGTCCTCGACGTACAGCTCGACGGGGCGGCCGAGCAGACCCCCGCGGGTGTTGATGTCCTCGACGACCATGGTCGCGACGTTGACGTTCGCGATGCCCATGAACGACAACGGCCCTGTTTGATCGGTGATGAGGCCGACCCGCGCGGGCCGCTCGATCCGGTACATCTCGGCTACGCCCTGAACTCGCCGAGCACCGAGGCGGCCTGCGGCTTGGACAGGTGCCCGGCGTCCTTGAGCACCGCGGGGACCTCGGGGTCGGACACGAAATCCGCCCAGCCCTGCTCGTCCCAGTCGAAGACAACCCACATCCGGTTGTCCTGATTCGGGTCGCGGTACACGACCGCGCTCTTGGAGCCGTGGTGGGCGCGCTTCTCGGCGCCCGCGCCACCGAAGACCTTCAGGAACTGGTCGACGTCCGCGACGGTGGTGGTGGCCAGCAGCATGGGGGTTCTCCTCGGGTCGGGATCGCTGTGGATCTCCTGATCGCCGTCCGATCGGCCGGCGCAGGAGAAGCTTCCGGCGCCGGACCCGCTCGGAGCATCGGCAGATCTACCCATTCACCGTGGGTAGCGCCTGGTAGCGCGTCGACCGGCCGCCGGCTCCGAGGTGCATTTCCGACCGCATCGCGGCGCATCACGGACCACCGGCCGGCAGGACCGAAAGACGTGGGCCGAACGGGCGACTTGTCACGATGCGCTATCACACGACTACGCTATGCTACGTCAGCGACACGCGGTGATCTCGAACAGACCAGTCCGTGCCCCGCGCGGACCAGTGATTGGCGCGTTCGTACCAACGCCTCCGCCCTGCCCAACCATCCGACCAGGCCGAATCGGCTGCCCCGACGAGAACGAAGGTTCCGCAGATGACCCTCCCCACCCGCGGCAGCCGCCGCCCCGCCCGCCTTGCGGCCCGACCGGTGCGGCTCGCCCTTCTGGTCGCCTTGCTGGTCACCTCGCTCGGGCTGGCCGCCGCGGGCCCGGCCGCCGGCGCCGCACCCGCAGCTGCCGGTCCGCCGGTGCGACTGGCAGCCGCGGCGGCCTGCACCCCGATCCCGCAAGGGGTTCCCGTGCAGTCATCGGGGCGGGCGGCTGTCCGCGCGGTGATCGGCGTGGCCAAGACCATGGGCGTCCCGATCAAGGGCCAGATCATCGCGGTGATGGTCATGTACCAGGAGACGTCGTTGCGCAACCTGGCCAATGACGGGACCAGCCTGCAGTCGACCTACTGGTCCTCCCCCGGCAAGGCGTACTGGATGGCCGTCACCAAGCTGTCCCTGAAATACCCGCACGATTACTTCGGCTACTCGAACGGCGCGCACGACACCGACTCGATCGGCCTGTTCCAGCAACGTCCGTCATCGGGCTGGGGCAACTACGGCACCAGCACCGGCATCACCGATCCGGCCGCAGCGGTCAAGCGTCTGCTCGACCCGCGCTGGGAGGCCATGGCCTTCTTCGGCGGCCCGCGCAATGCCGCACCGAACCGGGGCCTGCTTGACGTCTACAACTGGCAGAACATGGCGCCCGCCAACGCTGCGAACGCCGTCCAGGGCAGCCTCTATCCCTCGTACTACGCCAAGTGGGAGCAGTCCGCGACCACCTACGTCAACGCCAACCAGGACGCCCCGCCGATCTCGCTGCCCTGGGCGGCGGCCGGACCCAGCGGCACCCCCTGCACCAGCCCGCTGGTCATCAGCCTGCGGGCACGGGCGAACGGCAAGCTCGTCACCGCCGAGAGCGCCGGCGCCGCATCGCTGATCGCCAACCGCAGCGCCATCGGCCCGTGGGAGCAGTTCGACCTGATCAGCCAGGGCTACACCACCATTGCCCTGCGGGCGCACGCCAACAACCGGTACGTGTCCGCCGCGAATGCCGGCGCGTCCCCGCTGGTCGCCCGCGCCACCGCCGTCGGCGACACGGAGCGGTTCACCCTGATCAGCAACTCCGGCGGCACGATCAGCCTTCGGGCACAGGTCAACGGAAAGCTGGTCTGCGCCGAGAGCGCCGGCACGAGACCGCTGATCGCCAACCGCGCCGTCATCGGCCCGTGGGAACAGTTCGACCTCGTCGGACAGTGAGGACCGGTCGGATGCCGCGGCCGGTGCCCCGGCCGGATCCCTGGTTCCCGGCGATCGGGGGCAACCGTCACAGATCGGTGATCTGTATGCCATACGGAATCACGATTCATGACTGAGAATGTTTTCGTGAGCAACCAGGAGTTCGTCGACATCTCCGACGTCGTGGACACCGCGGTGCCGGACTCCCCCGTGCTGTCCACCAGCATGGCGCCCGCGCACCCGATGGTGCACAGCTCCGGCAACTTCCCCGGCATCGGCGACTACGCATTCCTCTCGGACTGCGAGTCCAACTGCCTGATCGCACCGTCCGGCGCCATCGAATGGATGTGCGTGCCCCGGCCCGACTCGCCCAGCGTCTTCACCGCCCTGCTGGATCGGGCCGGCGGGTCGTTCCGGGTGGCCCCGTTCGGGGTTGCGGTGCCCGCCGCGCGCCGTTACCTGCCCGGCACCCTCGTGCTGGAGACGACCTGGCAGACCCCGACCGGGTGGCTGGTGGTGTGTGACGCGCTGATCATGGCGCCCTGGCACAACACCGACCAGCGCTCCAAGACGCACCGCCGCTCGCCGACCGACGACGACGCGGCGCACGTCCTGCTCCGCACCATCACCTGCATCTACGGCAACGTCGACCTGCAGATGAGCTGCGAACCGGTGTTCGACTATGCCCGCAAGGGTGCGAAATGGCAGTACCCCGATTCCGGCTATTGCGACGTGGTGGCCAGCGCCAAGGGCCAGCCGACACTGAAGCTGTCCAGCTCGTTGCGGATCGGCCTCGAGGGCCGCACCGCGATGGCCCGCACCAAGATGAAGCGCGGTGACGTGCACTATGTCGCCCTCGCGTTCTCCGAGTTGCCGCCGCCGAAACACACCGACGAGGCCAAGGAGTGGATGGAGCGGACCTGCGAGTACTGGCGACAGTGGTTGAGCCAGGGCACCTTTCCCGACCACCCGTGGCGGTCGTACCTGCAGTCGTCGGCGCTGGCTCTCAAGGGCCTGTCCTACGCGCCGACCGGTGCGCTGCTCGCCGCCGCCACCACGTCGCTGCCGGAAACCCCTGGCGGGGAACGGAACTGGGACTACCGCTACACCTGGATCCGGGATTCCACGTTCGCGCTGTGGGGCCTGTACACCCTCGGGTTCGACCGCGAGGCCAACGACTTCTTCTTCTTCATCCACGACGTCTGCCGGGACAACCCGAACGACCTGCAGATCATGTACGGGGTCGGTGGCGAGAGACGTTTGGACGAGGTGATTCTCGACCACCTCTCCGGGTATGACGACGCGCGGCCGGTCCGGGTCGGCAACGGCGCCTACAACCAGCAGCAGCACGACGTCTGGGGCGCGCTGCTGGACTCGATCTACCTGCACACGCGCTCCCGGGAGCAGATGCCCGAGGAGCTCTGGCCGATCGTCATCGCGCAGGTGGAGCAGGCCGCGGCGCACTGGCGGGCACCGGACCGCGGCATCTGGGAGGTCCGCGGCGACCCGCAGCATTTCACCGCGTCCAAGATCATGTGCTGGGTGGCGCTGGACCGCGGGGTCCGGCTCGCCCGGTTGCACGACTCACCGGCCATCGCGGACAAGTGGCAGAAGATCGCCGACGAGATCCACGCCGACGTGCTGGCCAACGGCGTCGACGAGCGCGGGGTGCTGGTGCAGCGCTACGGGGCACCGGCCCTGGACGCGTCGCTCCTGCTGGCACCGCTGGTGCGGTTCCTGCCCCCGGACGACCCGCGGATCCGCGCCACCGTGATCGCCATTGCCGACGAGCTGACCCACGAAGGGCTGGTGCTGCGGTACCGGGTCGATGAGACCGACGACGGCCTGCGGGGCGAGGAGGGCAGCTTCACCATCTGCTCGTTCTGGCTGGTGTCGGCGCTGGTCGAGATCGGCGAGATCGAACGGGCGCGGGCCATGTGCGAGCGGCTGCTGTCCCACGCGTCGGTGCTGGGGCTGTACGCCGAAGAACTCGACCCGGTGACCGGCCGCCATCTCGGCAACTTCCCGCAGGCCTTCACCCACCTCGCGCTGATCAACGCGGTCACCCACGTCATCCGGGCGGAGGAGACCTCGCGCGCCCACGGCTTCGCACCCGCGAACCGGCAGGCGTGAGCGGGCGGCACACCGCTCGGCCGGACGTACTGCCCGCCTGACGCACTGCCCGCCGGCGAACTGCCCGCCTGACGCACTGCCCCCGACGCACCGCCCTCCGGGCGCGCACCCCGCTCGGTATGGTCGGTCGAGCGTTCCGACGGGGAAGGACCGAGATGGCCAAGACACTCACCCGGTGGGCCGGCCTGGCGGGGGCGATCGCTGTGCTCCTTGCCGTCGTACTGCCGACCGCAGCCGCGGCCGAGCCCCCGTTCCGGGTGCCCGGACAGATCACCGACCGGGCCGGCGCCCTGAGCGGCGGCGACCAGGCCGACGTCCAGGCTGCGCTGAACCAGCTGTCCAGCGAGGAGAACATCAACCTCTTCGTCGTCTACGTTCCCAACTTCGACAACCCCGCCGACGGCGACGCCTGGGCACGGGAGACGTACGGCCTGTCCGGATTCGGCGCGAACGACATGCTGCTCGCCATCGCGACGGACGGCCGCGCCTACAGCGTGCAGGTACCACAGAACTTCAAGCTGAGCAGCAGTCAGCTCGCCCAGGTCGACCAGAACGACATCCGCCCGCAACTTCAGGCCAGCGACTGGGCGGGCGCGGCGATCGCCGCCGCCAACGGCTATCGCGAGGCCCTGGGTGGGTCGTCCCCGGTGTGGTGGTGGGTGGCCGGCGGCATCGTGGTGATCGGCGGCGGGGCTTATTTGATCAGCCGGCGGCGGCGGGCGGCCGTGCAGCAGAACGGTGGCGGGTCGGGAGTCGGAGCGGACGGCGCACCACAGGAACCGTTGGAGCCGTTGGACCAGCTGTCCGCGCGCAGCGTGCAGGCCCTGATCGACACCGACAATGCCGTGCGGGCCAGCGAATTCGAGCTGTCCGCGGCCGAATCCGACTTCGGCGCCGACGCCGTCGCGCAGTTCCGGGCGGCTTTCGACTCCGCCCGGGAATCGCTCACCGCCGCCTTCGAGATCCGTCAGCGGGTGGACGACGAGATCCCCGAGGACGACGCCACCAAGCGCGCGATGATGAACGAGATCCTGCAGCGGTGCGCCGACGCCGCGCAGAAGCTCGACGCCGAGAGCGACCGATTCGATGCGTTGCGCGACCTGCGTTCCCGGCTCCCCCAGGTGCTGGCGGAACTGCCGGCCACCATCGAGGCGCAACAAGCTCGACTGCCCACGGTCGGCGCGACACTGCAATCGCTGCAACAGCAGTACGCACCCGCTGCACTGGCCACCATCGTGAACAACGTGCAGGAGGCGACGTCCCGGCTGACGTTCGCCAGGACGAGCCTGCAGCAGGCGCAGCAATCGGCCGCCGCACCGGCCGAAGCCGCCGGACAGGACCCGACTCTGCCCAACGGGGTGCCCGTCGGTGCCGTCAGCGCCGACCCTCCTACCCTGCCGCAGCCGGGCGTTCCCGCCGTGTCCCCGGCATCCTTCACACCCGCCGAGGCCGGCGCACCTGCCGCCATCCAGACATCAGCCGCGGCACCCGCTGCGCCGGCAGTGCTGGCCGCCGGCGCCGCGCAGGAGGCGGTCGGGCAGGCGACGACCCTGCTGGATGCCGTGGAACGGACCGCCACGGACCTGCCGACGGCGGCCGCGCAGCTGACCACGGCCATCACCGCGGTCGATGCCGAGCTCGCCGCCGCCCGCCGGGCGCTGTCCGAGGCGGAGGCCGGTCCGTCCGGGACGGCGCTCGGTGCGCAACTCGACCAGATCCAGGCGCTGCTGGCGATGGCCCGCGGGCCGCAGGGTGGCGCGGACCCGCTGACCGCGCTGCACAAGGTGCAGGAGGCGGACGAGGCCCTTGACACGATCCTTGCCGCGACTCGGGATGCGCAGCAGCGGGAACAACGGGCACAGGCGGGCCTCGCGCAGGCGCTGTCGACCGCGCGCGCCGAGGTGGCCGCCGCAGATGACTTCATCTCCACCCGGCGCGGCGCCGTGGGCAGCCGGGCACGCACCCGGCTGGCGGAGGCGCAACGTCACCTCGCCGCCGCCGAAGGCGCCGGAATGACCGATGCCGCAGCGGGTCTGGCCGAGGCACAGCAGGCCGCCACCCTCGCTCGAGAGGCCGCCGATCTCGCCCAGCAGGACGTCGGCGGGTGGGGCGGCGGCGGCGCACCCCGCGGCGGCGGCATCAACGGCGCCATCCTGGGCGGCATCATCTTGAGCTCGGTGCTCAACTCGGGCCGCGGCGGCCGCGGTGGCGGCGGCTGGGGAGGCGGCTTCGGTGGCGGGGGCTTCGGTGGGGGCGGCTTCGGTGGTGGTGGGGGCGGCAGCGTCAGCGGCGGCGGCGGCAGGTTCTGACCGCCTGCCCGCCTCGGCCAGCCAAGCCGGTGCCGGCCGCTCCAGGGCGGGGTGCCTTCTCGCCCCGCGCCCACGCGGGGACCGGGCCGCGGTGCCGACGACCGCCGGCCTGGCATGGGCAGCACCGGAGCCCGGTTTGGCGAGACTGCGCCGGACTGCGGGTATTGTCCGGGGTTGTTGACGTTCCTTCCGATAGGACTCCCCGGTCATGGATGCCCAGCAGCAACGACCCGATGCTCGACGCGACGCGGACCAGGCGACAGACCCGGAGCCGGCCCCGCCCGCGCGCGCGAGCGCCGAGGGCGAGGAGGATCTGGCCGAGAGCCTGGTCGGCCTGGCCGGCTTGTCCAGCGCCCGGTTGTCCCTGGAGGATCTGCTGATCCAGGTTGCAACCCTTGCGGTGCAGGCCATTCCGGGGGCAGACGGTGCGGGTTTGACGCTGCTCGAGGCGGGCCGGGCGGACACCATCGTGAAGAGTGAGCCGTTCGTCACCGTCATCGATGACATCCAGTACGGCATCGGCGAGGGTCCCTGCATCAGCGCGGCCCAGACCGGGCAGACGACGCGGTCCGACTCGCTGGGCGGGGACCCGCGGTGGCCCCGGTTCGGCCCGCGGGCCGGTCGTCTCGGCGTGCACAGCGCGCTGTCGCTGCCGTTGCTGATCCAGGACCAGATCGTCGGCGTGATGAACGTGTACGCACACCCCAAGGGGGTCTTCGACGAGCGCGCCGAGAAGGTCGGGGAGTTGTTCGCCGTGCCCGCCGCCATCGCGGTGCAGAACGCACAGGTGCTTGCCCAAACCCAACGCCTGGCTGCCAATCTGGAGAAGGCGTTGACGAACCGGGCGGTCATCGACCAGGCCATCGGCATCCTGATCAGCCGCAGCGGCGTCAGCGGAGATGAGGCGTTCAATCGGCTCCGGGCCATGAGTCAGACCGAGCACCGCAAGCTGTCTGCGGTCGCAGCGGGCATCGTCGACGAAGCTGGTCGCCGGGCCCGCAACCGGCATTCCGCTTCCTGACCGCGAACGGTGCAGCCGCACGGGCGCGCGCGGGGGACTACAGTTGGGTTCGTCGGAAGTCTCCGGAACCAGGCCCCCCTTCTTCCCGGGTTCAACCCTTCGGCAGCGAACGACCACACATACGTGGTCGTGCGGACCGGGAATGATGACCGCGGCGGTGGGCGCACAGGAGCATTCCGGTGGACATCCCGCTCCGACTGGTGGCACACCTCTCGGAACTGACCGATGCGCTCGACGAGCCCGGCGGCGATCTCGAAGCGATGCTGTCGGTGCTGCTCGACGACCTGACAGCGGCGATTCCGTCCTTCCTCGGTCTGACGATGACGATCGGGACGGATGGGCACGACGGCGCGGATGTGAGCCTGACCCTGCTGCCCGTGGGATCGGTCGATGCGGTGGGTACTTCGCTGTTGGTGCCGCTCGATGCGGTGGACGGTGCTGCCTCCGATGCAACGGTGATCTTCTACGCCGCCCACCCGGGGGCTTTCGTCGACCTGGCCGCCGACACCGAGTTGGCGCTCCGCCTCGACGGCCGGTTGATGCTTGATCAACATTTTCCGTCGACGGCACCTCTACCGGCGACTCCGGGGCTCACGGGGCTCACAGCCGCATCGACCGTCAACCGGGCGGTCGGTGTGCTGCTGGACCGGGGACATTCCGCGGCACAAGCCCGCGACCTGCTCCAACGTCGTGCCGATGAGGAAGCGGTCACCATGCACGAGGTTGCGCAAGCCCTGCTCGACGGCGCCGCCCGGGGGCCCGGCGATGGCCCGCCGTCCCCGGACGGCCCGAGCCACGTGTGAACTGATGGGAGAGCTAAGGGTTTGGGTCGGCCGGGCGCGGGTACTGTCGACCATGAGTGGATGACCTTTTCGCGACCGTCCCCCCTGGTCGGCGGCAAGCACATTCACTCTTCGGGTCGACAAGTACCCACCGCCCCCGGTTGCGCCGCGCTGCGTTAGAGGCGCGGGCGCGTTGGTTCTGCACCCGGCCTACCCTGCATCAGCGGTGTCTGCCAGGACGAGAACCGGCACGTGGGTCGATCCCGGTGCTGCCCACCGTGATCGACCGGCCGGCCGCGCCGTCGATCCGCCGGTCAGCGTCCCCTCCGCTGGACCCGGATCGACTGCGCGGCGCCGGCCGGGGGCACCACGAAACTCGAGCACGTGATGATCAGGCATGGGCGCATCCTCGCCACCTGCCGGTTGGACGAAACGCCATGCACGCCGCCACCGCCATCCCCGGACCGGTTCGCCGGCGGGCCGCACGACCGACAACCGAGTACTCACAACTCTTGTCGACCGTTCAGGCGACCGGGCTCTTCCGGCGCCGGTACCTGTACTACACGGCCAAGATCTCTGCGCTGGCGGCCGCGCTGGTCGGCGTCGGCGTGGCGTTCGTGATCATCGGTGACAGTTGGGCGCAGATCGCGGTGGCCGCCGGGTTGGCCCTGGTGCTCACCCAGATCGTCTTCCTCAGTCACGACGCAGCTCATCGGCAGATCTTCCGTTCGCACCGGGCGAACGAGATCACCGCCCTGGTGACCGGCACCGCGATCGGTGGGGTGAGCCTCGCCTGGTGGAACAACAAGCACAACAAGCACCACGCTGCTCCCAACCAGATCGGCAAGGACCCGGACATCACCCCATCAGTGGTGCAGTTCTACCGGCCCACTCTCCCGCCGCGGTCGCGAGTGGCCGGTTTCCTGCAGGGCCATCAGGGCTGGTGGTTCTACCCGTTGCTGCTGGTCGAGGCGCTGAACCTGCACGCCCAGAGCCTGGTGGCACTGGTGACCCGGCCGACGCTGAAGCGCCGGCGGACGGAACTGACGCTGTTGATCATCCGGCTGGGCGGCTACCCGCTCGTGCTGTTCCTCCTTCTCCCGCCCGCCATGGCTGTCACCTTCCTGGCCGTGCAACTCGGACTGATGGGCCTGTACCTGGGCGCATCGTTCGCCGCCAGCCACATCGGGATGCCGGTGTTACCGGCCGACAGCCGGCTCGATTTCCTTCGTCGGCAGGTGCTGATGTCGCGCAACGTCGCGGGCGGGCGGATCGCCTCGTTCGCGATGGGTGGGTTGAACTATCAGATCGAGCACCACCTGTTCCCGAACATGCCCCGCCCCAGCCTGCGGTTGGTCCGGCCGATCGTCCGGCAGTTCTGCCATGACGCAGCCATCACCTACCACGAGGTGACCATCCTCAAGGCATGGGCGCTGGTCGCCGGCCACCTCAACACCGTCGGTCTCGTGGGGCGGGATCCGTACCGGTGCCCGATGGTCGGTTCGCTCCGTCCTCTCTAGCCTTCGGGCTTCATCCGACCAGCGACGCGACACCGGGGGAAATCCGCCGTAAAGTCCTTGCTGCTGAACCACCAGCCGGGTCGAGGCCGGGGCCGCCGCGCAAGCCGCGGCCGCGGGGATGTCACATTCACCGCTCGCCGATGCCCCGCCCAGAAGTGTTCGCTGGATGGACCTCCCATGACGTCTCCTCCCGCCGACCCCGCCGACCCCACCGACCCCGCCCGGAACGACCAACTGTCCCAGCCGGCAGCGATTCCCTGTGACTGCGGGCACCGAGCCGTGATCGAGCAGGCCAAGGGCGCGGTGATGGTCACCTACGGAATGACCGCGGAGGACTCTTTCGAGTTCTTGCGGTTCCACTCCCAGACGGGAAACGTGAAGCTGCGGGCGATCGCCGCGCAACTGACCGCGCTGCTACCGACCGGTCCCACCCGCAACGAGGCAGTGCACGATTTCGACCGGCTGATCGACCACGTGACGCGCAGCCTGCGCACGGGGCGGGAAACCACCCGGACAGCCGTCGGTGGCCACGGTGGCTGACGGCCGGGAGCGCATCGACGCCGGGCTGACCCGGGCCGTCAGTGGACCGGGCCGAGGACCCGCGGTCGCCGACCAGCTGTGCTGGGCCTGCATCGATCTGCTCGGCGTCCAGGGGGCTGCGCTGTGGTTGATGACCGACCGCGACGGTCCGCTTTCGTTGAGCAGGTGCGGGACGGTGACCGCAGGTCTGGAGATGTGCCAGCTGTCCTCCGGTCAGGGTCCGGGCCGGGATGCCATGGAGGCCTCCGCGCTCATCAGCACACCTGATCTGTCGACTCTCGAACCCGGTCAGTGGCCGACCTTTGCAGCCGCCGCTGCGGACCTGGGGATTCGAGCGGTGTTCGCCGTACCGGTGGCAGTGGCCGGCGCACCGGCCGGCGTGCTGTTCCTGTGTCGCGATTCTCCCGGCGGACTGACCGAGCCCGAATTGGCCGGGGCATTCCTGGCCGCGGAATTGGCGGCCCTCCCGCTGCTGGACGTCCTCGCGGACAACGCCGCCCCGGCCGTGCAGGGGATCCAACCATCGGCGGAGAGCGACTTCGGCTGGCTGCCCCGAGCGGAGGTCTATCAGGCGGTGGGCATCATTGCCGCGCAGTTGGGTGTGCCGGCCGCAGAGGCGCTGTTGCGTCTGCGTGGTTACGCCTTCGCCAACGACATGAACGTGTACGAGGTCGCGCTCCGGGTGATCAAGCAGAACCTGCGCCTCGAGGACGACCGGTCGGGAGGCGCAGGGCGCCCCGAGCCCGGTGATCGCCCCGGACGGGACGGCACAGCATGACATTCCGTTGTTGCGCGGCAGCTGTTGCGACGATGATCCCTGAACCGATGACGGCCCATCTCCCAGGTCACCGGTCGCCCGCTGCGTGGCCGGTCGAATCCTCGGCAGCCGGGTATCGGACAGTGCGCATCCGCCGGCCCCTGTTCGGCGGTAATTGATTCGTCCGATCCCCGGCGTGCAGACGGCCCCGGGGCCGAGAGGACCTGATTCCAAGGAGTTGCATAGTGACCGAACTTCGTTCCGTGCCGCAGCAACAGTCCAGCTTCACCGACATCGCCAGGGACTTGTGGTCGTACCTGACCGAACGCGGTGCCGCGATCAATTATGAATTCGTGGACATGCACATCGAGGTGCCGCGGGAAACCGGTCCGCAGGCGCCGCGGGCAACCTGGCGGCTCAACGGCACGCTGCGGATCACCACCGCGGAGGGCGCCGGCGCCGCATGACGGTGCCTGCCGTTGCCGCCGCACCGCCGGCCGCCGGGCGGCGGTCGGCGGTATCGGTGTTCGCTGACCTCCGCATCGACAGTGATGGTGAGCGAGCACATCTCGTCGGGGACGGCACGGCGCTGGTGCTGCACACCGACAGTCCACTGCGGTTGTGGTCGACGATCAACCGGGCGGCGTTGCCGTCCGGGGTGGGCCGGGTGAACGGCCCGAGGGCACTCGGTCGTGCCGCCGACCTGCTTGCCCGTGCGGGTGTCTCGGTGGACGTCATGGGCCCTCGCGGCAGCGTTGTCCGGCTCGGCGACGGCGCCGACTCCGCGTTCGGACGGCTCACGACGGGCAGCGTTGCGGTGCAGTTCGGCTCGATCCCGGTGTTGGCGTCAACGTTGTCGGCCCAGGTGCCGGTCCGGCGCTACAGCCTCGTCGCAACGCTGGTGGTGCTCGCTGGCGCAGTGATCACCGCGCGCCATCGCCGGCGATGAGCTCCGCGCACCCGGAGCGGCGCACCGGTCCGGCCGGTTCGTGCAGACCGAATCGTCGATGAGCACACCGGGTGCCGGAGCCGTCGCGAGTTCAGGCGTCGCCGGTATCCACGCCCGCCGCCTCGACGGGGGCACCGCTTCCGACAGCTCCCTCGGCGTCGTCGCCCATCGCGACTTCGACCTCCTCCGGCTTGTCCACGTCGGCCAGTACCGGCTTGCCCTGCGCCGGGGTGACGTCCGGGCTGAACGGATTGCCGCTGGTGGTTTTGTCGCTGGTGGGTGTCATGACCCCCACAGTAGCCGTATGCCACCCCGGGACGATCCGAGAACCGTTGCGCCGGAACCGATCCGAAGGTGGTTGATGACCGTCAGGTGTGGCCTGACCGTTTCGGCCGGCCGCCGACGCGCTGCAGGGCCTTCAGGAGTGCCGGTGTACCGGACGGGGAGATTCGCGTCAGCAGATCGGGCAGCACCGCGCTCGTCCCGATCAGCAATCTGGGACGCCTGCGCTCGACCGCCCGCAGAATCATGGCGGCGGCGCGTTCCGGGGGGAACGTCAGCAGCCGATCGAAATCGCTCCGGCCGTGATCGCCTGCCGCGGCCGATACCGCGGCCGCGATCCGGGCGGTCTGCGCGATGCGGGTGCGCACGCCACCGGGATGGACGACCGTGACGCCGACCGAGGGCGCCAGTTCAGCGCGCAGCGCCTCGGTGAACCCGCGAACGGCGAATTTGCTGCTGGCGTAGGCCACCTGCCCGGCGGGCGCGATGATGCCGAAGATGCTGGACACGTTCACCAGGTGCGATCCGGGCGAGCGCCGAAGCACCGGCAGCAGTGCCCGGGTCAGCGTCACGACGGCGCGGAAATTGATGGCGATCAGCCAGTCGAATTCCTCCTCGCTGACCTGTTGGAACGTCCCGCCGAGCGCCACCCCGGCGTTGTTGATCAGCAGTGTGGTGTCCGGGTGCGATGCGGCGAGGGTGACGCCCAGATCCCCCGTCGCGGTTGTGTCGGCCAGGTCGACAACGTAGGTGGTGACCGGCCGGCCCGTCACCGAACGCACAACCGCGGCGACGGTGGCCAGCCGGTCGGCGTCCCGGTCGACCAGCGCGAGCGCAGACCCCTTGCCCGCCAACTGGTACGCGAGCTGCTCACCGATGCCGCTCGCCGCACCCGTCACGATCGCGGTGCCGGCAGCGAAGTCGAACTGCCGCCTCACGCGGCCACCCGCGCAGCCGCGTCGCCGGACTCCCGGTCGGCCGCGGACCGGGATGAGCCGAACTGAATGGCCCCGTCCCGGAGCCGGCCGTACCGCATCAGCAGCACGTCACGCAGGTAGTTCTGGTACAGCCGCCACGGGGCACGCCGACCCTGCCGCGGGAAACGATCGACGGCGCGCAACACGTATCCTGCCTGGAAGTCCAGAAATGGCTGATCCGCGGGTTCCCCGGCCGGCACCACCGGCGTCGCCCGGTCGTAGCCGTGCCTGTCCAGGTACTTCAGCAACCTGATCACGTACCGGTTGACCAGGTCGGCCTTCAGCGTCCAGGAATTGTTCGTGTAGCCGATCACCAGGTTGAAGTTGGGGACGCCGGACAGCATCATGCCCTTGTAGGCGACGGTGCGGGCCAGGTCCACCTCGGCGCCGTCCACGCGGAGCCGCATCCCGCCGAGTGCGAGCACATTCAAACCCGTTGCGGTGATGACGATGTCGGCATCCAGGACGCGACCGGACCGGAGCCGGACGCCGCCGGGGGTGAACGTGTCGATCTGGTCGGTGACGATCTCGGCGCGGCCGGCCCGCAGCGCCTTGAACAGGTCGCCGTCCGGCACCAGGCACAGTCGTTGGTCCCACGGGTCGTACGGCGGGGTGAAGTGCCGCGCCACGTCGTACCCGTGCGGCAGCGCCCGGATGATGCCTTTGCTGACAAAGGCTTTCATCCGCTCCGGCTGCCGCCGGGCGAACTGGTACGACGCCGTGTTGAGCAGGATGCCCTTCCACCGGACGACGGCGTGCGCGGCGCGCCTGGGCAGCACCTGCAGCAGCTTCTCGGCCAGCGGGTCCCGGGCCGGTAGCGAGACGATGTAGCTGGGCGTGCGCTGCAGCATGGTGACGTGCGCGGCGCGCTCCGCCAGCGCCGGCACCAGCGTCACGGCCGTCGCGCCACTGCCGATCACCACGACCCTGCGCCCGGTCCAGTCCAGGTCCGCGGGCCACTGCTGCGGGTGGACGAAGACACCCTCGAAGGCGTCCTCACCGGGCAGCGCGGGCCGGTAGCCGGCGGAATAGTCGTAGTACCCCGAGCACACCGACAACCAGAGGCAGCTGAACCGGGCCGTGCTGCCGTCCGCGCGCCGGGCGGTGACCAACCATCGGGCGGTGCCGGAGTCCCAGTCGGCGTCGACCACCCGATGGCCGAAACGCACCGCCCCGTCCACCCCGTACTCGCGGGCGGTGTCGCGGATGTACTCGAGGATCGACGGGCCGTCGGCGATGGCCTGCGCCTCGTCCCACGGGCGGAACGAATAACCGAGGGTGAACATGTCCGAATCGGACCGGATGCCGGGGTAGCGGAACAGATCCCACGTGCCGCCGATGGCATCGCGTGCCTCGAGGATGGCGAACGTCGCGCCGGGGCGTTGCTGTCGCAGCAGGCAGGCGGCACCGATCCCGGACAACCCGGCCCCGACGATGAGCACATCGACAGCGGTCACCGCCGCCGGGTCCGCGGAAGCCGACGGCCCAGCCACCTCCGGGCTCATTCCCTGTGGGCTCATCCAGCTCCTCCACGGTGTCGCGGCCATTGTGCCCGTCGTACATCCCCACCCGGTCGCGCGGTGAAACACTCGCTCCCGTGGAACGTCATTCGAGCTCCCTGACGATGAGCGAGGACGATCGGCGGGTACTGGCGGCGTGGGCGGCGGATTGCGCAGAGCGGGTGCTGCCGCTCTTCGAGGACTCCTCCCCGGATGATCCCCGACCGCGGGCCGCGATCGACGGCGCCCGGGCGTGGGCGCGCGGCGACATCCCCGCCGACCGGGCGCAGGCATTGGCGCTGGACGCGCACGAGGCGGCGAGGGCGGTCGAGGACAGGGCGGCCCGGTCGGCGGCGCGGGCAGCGGGTCAGGCGTGCGCCGTCGCGCAGATGGGCGGGCAGGCCAGGCACGCCGCCGCCTACGCGGTCGCCGCCGTCATGCAGGCCGACCCCGACGACCCGGAGTCGACGGCCGCCGAACTGGAGTGGCAGCGCGGCCGGCTCTCCGGGCCGAACCGGGCGCTGGCGTACCCGGAGGACGACCGGCCCGACCCGGGACCGGCCCCTACGGCCCGCCCAGCGCCGTGACGTCAGCGGCGTGACGTCAGCGGCGTGACGTCAGCGCCGTGACAGCGCGCTGTCACGGCGTCTCAGCGTCGTGTGCGGATGCTGACAGCACCGCACCGCACCCTCGGCTCACCACCCGAACCGAGGAGCACTGCCATGACCATGATCATCGAGGCCGAGGGGCTGAAGAAGCGTTTCGGCGCCACCCAGGCGCTGGACGGCGTCGACCTGGCGGCCCGCGAGGGCACCGTGCTCGGCGTTCTCGGGCCGAACGGCGCGGGCAAGACCACCGCCGTCCGGGTCCTGGCAACGCTGCTGGCGGCGGACGCCGGGCGCGCCACCATCGCCGGGTACGACGTCGTCAAGGACGCCGGAGCGGTTCGCCGCACCATCGGATTGACCGGGCAGTACGCCTCCGTCGACGAGGACCTCACCGGCACCCAGAATCTGGTGCTGATCGGGCAGTTGCTGAACCTGTCGACCCGGGATGCCCGGGCGAGAGCGGCTGAACTGCTCGAGTGGTTCGGGCTGGCGGACGCGGCACAGCGCCGGGCGAAGACCTATTCCGGCGGGATGCGGCGGCGGCTGGATCTGGCGGCCAGCCTGGTCGGCCGGCCACGGGTGATCTTCCTGGACGAGCCCACCACCGGCCTGGACCCCGCCAAGCGCGAGGACATGTGGGACGTCGTCCGGCGACTGGTGGCCGACGGGTCGACCGTGCTGCTGACCACCCAGTACCTCGAGGAGGCCGACGCGCTCGCCGACGAGATCACCGTCATCGACAAGGGCCGGGTCATCGCCCACGACACACCGGACGGGCTGAAGCGGACCATCGGCGGGCAGCGGATCAGGGTGCGCCCCACCGATCCCGAACGGCTGGACGACGTCCGACGGATCCTCGGTGACATCGCCGGGACGCCCGCATTCGGTGCCGGCCGTGACGAGGTCACCGTCGCGGTGACCGCGGACTCCGCACTGACCGCCACTGTCGGCCGGCTGGCCGCGGAAGGCATTGCGGTGACCGAACTCTCGCTGCACCTGCCGTCCCTGGACGAGGTGTTCCTGACCCTGACCGGCGACCGCGCCGGCGCCGACCATCCGGGCCCTGTCACGGCACGCCCGACCGGCGCACATCCATCACCGGCCGCATCCACCGGCCGGCACCACGTCGCCGAGGAGGACGCGGCATGAGCACCACCGTCACCACCGCAGAGGCGGATCGTTCCGGGACGCCCGCGGCGGGTCCGGCCCCCGCACCCGTGGCCGAGTCCACCGCCGGCTCGTACCCCCGGCACGTGGTCGCCCTGGCCCGGCGCAGCCTGATCAAGATGGCCCGCACGCCGGAGGCGTTGATCGACGTCACCCTGCAGCCGATCATCTTCCTGCTGCTGTTCACCTACATCTTCGGCGGCGCGATCGGTGGGAGCCAGCAGGACTACCTGCAGTTCCTGCTGCCCGGCCTGCTCGGCCAGACCATCGCGATGGCCGGTGTCGCACTCGGCCAGAACCTCAACGCGGACATCGAGAAGGGCGTGTTCGACCGGTTCCGGTCGCTGCCGATCGGCCGGTCGGTGCCATTGGTCGGGGCGGTGATGGCCGACATCGGCCGGTACCTGATCCTGTGCGCGGTCACCCTCGGATTCGGCATGCTGATCGGATTCCGCATCGAGACGAATGCACTGGCCGCCCTTGCCGCGGTGGGCATCTCGATCGCGTTCGCACTGTGCTTCTGCTGGATCTCGGTGTTCGTCGGCATGAAGGCCCGCACGTCCGGTGCCGTGCAGGGCATCATGTTCCTGATCGTGTTGCCGCTGTCGTTCGGCAGCAACACCTTCGTCAATCCGGACACCATGCCGGGCTGGCTCCAGACATTTGTCAATGTCAATCCGATCACCCAGCTGGTGACGACCGTGCGCGGCTTGATGATCGGCGGCCCGGTCGCGGAAAGCCTGATGTGGACGCTGGTGTGGATGGCCGTCCTGCTGGTCGTGTTCGTCCCGCTGGCCCTGCGCGCCTACCGTCGGCGGGCCTGATCCACCGGAGTCCGGTCATGGACAATGGAGCGGTCACAGGAAGGGCAGGTGCCGGTGCCGGTCACGGAACTCGTCGGTGTCTACGACGCCGACGGCGGACTGCTCGGTGAGGCTGCCTACCTGTGGGGCCGGTTGCGGGGAACCCGGCACTGCACGCTGTGCGACGTCACCCACTCCACCCTGCGGCGCAGGCCGGCCTGGGACGAGTTCGTCACCCGGCTCGGGATCGGCTTCCGATTGCTGCATCTCAACGAACTGCCGGACGACATCGCCGATCTGGTGACCGCCACCGGGGCACCGGTGGTCCTCGCCCGGACCGGCGGTGAATGGCAACCGCTGCTCACCGCCGAGGAGATCGGGCAGGCCGACGGCGACGTGGCGGGTTTCGAGCGGGTCCTGCGGAGTCGCATCGCCACCGTCTGACCCGGATGCCCGGCACAGGGCGGCCGAGGTCAACTTTCCGGTTATCCCTACCTCCCTCGCCGTTGCCGGGTGGAATGCTCGGGAACGTGGCCCGCGCCGTGCTGATCGTTGACGACGACCGGGCGTTCAGCGACCTCGCGGCACGACTGGTGACCGGCTGGGGTCACGTCGTCGTCGGTCAGGCGGGCAGCGTCGCCACCGCATTGGCCCGCGCGTGCGAGCTGCGGCCCGATACCGTGCTGGTGGACATCGGCCTCCCGGACGGCGACGGTTTCTCGCTGACCGAGAAGCTCATCGCGATGCCCTGGCCGATGTCGGTGGTGCTGATCTCGTCCGACTCGGACGCCGCGAACTCGTCTGCCGCCCTCCGGGCCGGGGCGTCCGGATTCGTGCCGAAGGATGAACTCGCCGGCGCCCGGATGCGCGGCTACCTGGAACGAGGCTGAGTTCGGATGCAGGAAGCACCGCACGTCCCCGACGTGCTGCGGGTGGTCGTCGGCGAGGACGACGTGCTGCTGCGCGAGGGCATCACCCGGATCCTGGAGGCGGCCGGGCTGGAGGTCGTCGCCCGGGCGGGCGACGCCGACGATCTGCTCGGCAAGATCCTGGCCTTCCGGCCGGACATCGCCATCGTCGATGTGCGGATGCCGCCGCGGCGCGAGGACGACGGGCTGGTGGTCGCCATCGAGGTCCGGCGGCGGCTGCCCGGCACCGGGGTGCTGGTGCTGTCGCAGTACTGCGAGCCGAGCTTCGTCACCGACCTGATCGACGACCACCCGGCCGGCGTCGGGTACCTGCTGAAGGAGCGGGTGGGTGACGTGCCCGCCTTCATCGACGCCGTCCGCCGGGTGGCCGCCGGCGGCAGCGCGCTCGACCCGGAGGTCATCTCGCTGATGCTGGGCCGCCGCGCGACCGCGGACCCGCTGCATGCGTTGACCCCGCGCGAGCGGCAGGTGCTGGCGTCGATGGCCGAGGGCAACTCGAATCTCGGCATCTCGCAGAGCCTGCACATGAGCCTGGCGTCGGTGGAGAAGTACGTCACCGCGATCTTCCGCAAGCTAAACCTGGGGTCCGCCGACACCGATCATCGGCGGGTGCTGGCCGTGCTGTCGTACCTGCAGGAGCGGACCCACCTGTGACCGCGTCCGGGCCGGCCGATGGTGCGGCGCCGCTCGCACTCGCCGAGCGGTACTACGCGGCCTTCAACGCCCGCGACATGCAGGCATGGCTCGACACCCTCGACGAGGACGTGCAGATCGTCGTCGACGCCGGGGTGCTGCGCGGTCGGCCGGCGGCCCTGCAGTACGTCGGCGGGATCCTGCAGGCCTACCCCGGGGTGACCGTGGCCGGCCGCCGGGTCGTTGCCGTCTCCGGCGACGCGGTGGTCTCGGAATTCCAGCTGGCCAACCCGGCGCTGACCGCAGCGGACGACGTACCGCCCGATGGGTCGGCGGTGCCGTGGCGCCTGGACGGCGTGACGTGCGAGGTGCTCCGGTTGCGGGGCGACCGGCTGGTGTCGCTGCACAGCTACTACTCGCCGTCGCCGACCGACCGGACACCGACGGCGGCCGTGCCGTCGCGCGCCGAGGCGGCCCGGATCGCGCACCGGCAGGCGGCACTCAACCGGGTCGCCACCGAGGTGGCCGAGGGTGGCTCGGAGCGCGACCTGGTCACGGTGATCAACCAGGTGATCGCGGAGATTGCCGGCGTCGATGTCAGTGTGATGATCCGCTTCGAGCCGGGGGACGGCGCCACCCTGCTGGCCGTGTCCGAGTCGGTGCAGGACCCACCGCCGGTCGGGCAACCCGTCCCGCTGCACGACGACATCAGGGCGGTTCGGGACTGCGGTCATGCCCTCCGGTTCGCTGCGGACGGCTGGCCGCTGGGCGCCGCACCGGAGGGCGTGCAGGACGAGAACGTCCGACGCTGGTGGCTCGGCGTCCCGATCCTGCGGCACGGCACCGTCTGGGGGGTCAGCCTGCTGGGCAGCACCGGCGCGGAGCCGCTGGGCGATGACATCGACAGCGGGATCACCGCCTTCACCCACCTGGTCTCCACGGCACTGTCCAACGCGCAAGCCAATGACGAGCTCCAGGAGCGCGCTCGTGAGCAGTCCGCATTGCGGGAGGTGGCCGAGATCGCCGCCGCCGGCGCCGATCCCGTGGACGTGTTCGCCGCCGTCGTGCGATCGGCGTCGTCGGTGCTGGACGGGCAGCTGGCCACGCTGATCCGCTTCGTCGACGACGACGTCGCCGACGTGCTCGCGTTCAGCGGCCCGGGCATCCCACCCACGGGCAAGCGGATCGTCATCGATCCGGTCAGCGTCACCGCGCAGGTGCTGCGGACCGGCCGCCCGGCCCGCATCGACGACTACCGCGAGACCCCCGGCAACCACCTCGCCGGCGCCGTCATCGGGCTGCGCGCCTCGGCCGGTGTCCCGGTGACGGTGGGCCGGCAACTCTGGGGCATGCTGGCCGCGAGTTCGGTGACCGGCCCATTGCCGGCCGATGTGGAGGCCCGGCTGTCCCTGTTCGCACAGACCGTCGCCACAGCCATCGCCGGTGCCCAGGCGCGGGCCGAGTTGCGCGCGTTGGCCGACGAGCAGGCCGCGTTGCGCGGGGTCGCCGAACTCGTCGCCCGCGGCGCGGAGCGGAACACCATCTACGCCGCTGTCACCAGCGCGGCGGCCGACATCGTGCACGAGACGGCCACGCTGATCCGCTGCGACGAGTCGGGTTCCCGGACGGTCGTGGCCAGCAGCGGCGGGACGGCCACCCCCGGGATCGACATCGATCCGGTCGCCGACGAGGAGCTCGTGGGGCGGATCATCAGAACCCGGCTCCCGTACCGGGTCGAGCGGTACAGCGGGCCTGACGACCATCCCGACGACGACCATCTGCACGGCCTGACGTCCCGCGTCGGCGTGCCGATCATCGTCGGTGACCGGCTGTGGGGCGTGCTCACTGCCACCGCCAGCAGCCGTCGCCTGCTCACCACGACCGAGCAGAGCCTGCATCAGTTCGCCGGATTGATGGCCGCCGCGATGGCCAACGCCGAAGCCCGCGGCCGGCTCCAGGACTTCGCCGATCAGCAGGCGGCGCTGCGCCGGGTCGCCGAACTCGCGGCCCACGACGCGCCGCCGAACCAGGTGCTGCAGGCGGTCGCCGTCGAGGCGTCCGGCCTGGCCGGCGTCGCCTTCGGCATGATCCTTCAGTACGAGGGAACCGACGGGTCGACGCTGATCGTGGGACTGGACGGGGCACCGGAGAACTTCGCCGTCGGCATGCGTGCGGGCCCGGGAGACAGTGCCGCGCAACGGGTGTGGCGAACCGGCCGGCCGGCCCACGTCGACGATCTCGGGGCGATGCCCGGCCTGTGGCCGCGGCTGGCCCACGAGCGCGGGTTCACCTGCAGTGCCGGCGTGCCCATCGTCATCCACGGTGCGCTGTGGGGTGCCGTCATCGTGGTCAGTGACCAGGACGCGATTCCCGGTTCGATCGAGGAGCATCTGTCGAACTTCGCCGACCTCGCGGCCACCGCCATCTCCGCCGCTGAGGCACGGGCGGAGCTGCGGATGCTGGCCGACGAGCAGGCGGCGCTGCGCCGCGTCGCCGAACTGGCCGCGCACGAGGCCCCGGCGGAGGAGGTACTCGCCGCGGCCGCCACCGAGGCGTCGTCTCTGGCCGGCGTCGACTTCTCCACGCTGCTCCGCTTCGAACCGGACGGCAGTACGGTGATCGTCGCGCTGGCCGGTGGACCCCCGGGCGTCACCGTCGGGATGCGAGCACCCGGAACCGGTGATGGTGCCACGCAACGGGTGTGGCGGACCGGCAAGCCGGCCAGGATCGACAACCTGGCCGAGATGTCCGGTGCCTGGCCGGTTCTGGCGCACCGTCACGGCTACAACGCGAGTGCTGCGGTGCCCGTCGTCATGCACGGCGGGCTGTGGGGGGCGCTGGTGGTCGTTGGCCGCCGGGAAGCCTTCCCCAAGCCCATCGAGGAGCACCTGGCCAACTTCGCCGACCTGGCCGGAACCGCGGTGTCGGCGGCCGACGCGCGCCAGGAACTGCACTTGCTGGCCAACGAGCAGGCAGCGGTGCGCCGGGTGGCCGAACTGGTGGCCCGGGGCGGAGCGCTGGAGCAGATCTTCGACGCGGTCGCCGCCGAGACGTCGGCGATCCTCGGGATGCCGACGTCGGTGCTGCGATACGACGACGGTGCCGCGGCGGTGGTGCTGGCCGGTGACCCGGACAGCGCCATCAGCAACCGGGAAGTCGCGGTGCTCGTCGTGCCGGTCACCGTCGAGGGACGAGCCTGGGGTGCGCTGACCGCGACGGTCCCGGCGACCCCGATGCCGCCCGGGATCGAGCAGCGACTGACCCCCTTCGCCGAGCTCACCGCGGTCGCGATCGCCAACGCCGACAACAAGGCCAAGCTCACCGCATCCCGGGCCAGGGTCATCGCCACCGCAGACGAGACCCGCCGCCGGGTGCAGCGCGACGTCCACGACGGTGCGCAGCAAAGATTGGTGCACACCATCATCGTGCTGAAGATGGCGCGCGATGCCGCGATGTCGGGTCAATCGCCGGCCGAGCTGCTCGACGAGGCGCTGACCAATGCCGAGCGGGCGAGCAAGGAACTGCGGGACATCGTCCGCGGCATCCTGCCGGCGTCGCTCACCCGGGGTGGCCTGCGCAGCGGCCTGGAGTCGCTGGTCAGCGACCTCGCCCTACCAGTCGATCTCGCAGTGGACGCGCCGCGGCTGTCGCCGCCCATCGAGACCACCGCGTACTTCATCGTCGCAGAGGCGATGACCAATGTCGTCAAGCACGCCGGCGCGAGCCGGGCCACCGTCGACATTGCCGTGCAGGAAACGACTCTGGTCATCGACATCGGCGACGACGGCCGGGGCGGCGCCGATCCGCGGGACGGCACCGGCCTCACCGGGCTGCTGGACCGCGTCGAGGCCGGCGACGGCACCCTCACCGTCACCAGCCCGCCCGGCCGGGGCACCGTGATCAGCGCGAGGTTGCCGCTCGACGAGCAGTCCCGACATCTGCTCACCGTCACAACTCCCCCGCCCTCGCCGCCGCAACGGTCGTCGAGGTAGGGCTGACCCGACGCCCACCCCCGGGCAGCCGGACGTCGGTCTCCGGTCAGCGGGGCTGTCCGTGCGGCCGACCCTCGTCAGTATTGGGGATGGAACCGCTGATGGCAGCCGCACATCCGCTGGGCTGCAATGGATTCCGCCTATTCCCTGCCGAAGCCGTCCAGCGCGCCTCGGCAGCCCATCAAGTCCCGCTGGGACCGCAGCCAGAAAGGCGCCACCATGCCCAAGGTCACCGTCGGCCAGGAGAACGGCCACGACATCGAGATCTTCTACAAGGACTGGGGCAGCGGGCAACCGGTGGTCTTCAGCCACGGGTGGCCGTTGACCGCCGACGTCTGGGACGGCCCGGCCATGTTCGTCGCCGCTCACGGCTACCGTGCCGTCGCGCACGACCGCAGGGGCGGCGGCCGGTCCAGTCAGCCGTGGGACGGCAACGACCTCGACCACTACGCCGACGACCTGGCCGCCGTGATCGAGGCGCTCGACCTGAAAGACGTTGTGCTGGTGGGTCACTCCACCGGCGGCGGGGAGGTCACCCGGTACATCGGACGGCACGGCACGGCCCGCGTGGCCAAGGTCGTGCTGCTCAGCGCGATCCCGCCGCTGATGCTGAAGACCGACGCCAATCCCGAGGGCCTGCCCATCGCACCGTTCGACGAGATCAGGGACGGTGTGCTGACCGACCGGTCGCAGTACTACCGGGATCTGGCCTACCCGTTCTACGGCGCCAACCGGGACGGCTCCGCGGTCTCCGACGGCGCCAGGGAAGCGTTCTGGTTGATGTCGATGAGCGTCGGCATCAAGGCCGCGTACGACTGCGTGAAGGCGTTCTCCGAGACAGACCTGACCGAGGACCTCAAGAAGATCGACGTCCCGACGTTGATCCTGCACGGGGACGACGACCAGATCGTGCCCATCGTCGCGGCCGCACTGAAGTCGGCCGAGATCGTGCCGAACGCCACGCTGAAGGTCTATCCCGGCGCCCCGCACGGTCTGACCGGACCGCACGAGCAGGAGTTCAACAAGGACCTGCTGGCGTTCCTCGAAACCTGACGTACCGGCGCTGTCGCACCGGTACGCACCAGCGGCGGGACGGGCCGGGGGTCATGCCCCGGGTTCGTCCAGGGCCAGCAGTGACGGATCCACCCGGTCGATCGCAGCCTGGCGGTCCAGCTGCCGACCGGCGGCATACGAGTCGTCGAATCGCGGGCCCATCGCCGCGCGCAGGGACGCGGTCAACCGGCCGACGGACGGGTCGGTGACGTCGTCGCTGCCGCGCAATCTCGCGGCAGCGCCGAGGATCTCGGCGGCCTGGTCCCGGTGCCCCGTCCGCTCGGCGACCGCGGCCACGGCCACGCCGAAGGTGGCGATGATCGGCTGGTCGGCCGTTGCGACGGCGATCGGGTAGACCTCGCGCAGGTCCGTGTGGGCACGGAGCACCTCGCCGGTGCGTACCGCGACCGATGCGGTGATCGCGGTGACAACGGTGACCGCGTGGCCGTGCATCATGCCGAGGCGGCGACTGCGGATGTCGGCGTGCAGGTCCGCGGAGAGCCGCGCCGCCGTGTCCAGGTCGCCTTCCTCGGCCGTGATGACGATCAGCATCCCGTCCGCGAACCAATTCCGGTCGAAGCCCTGCCACGGCCCGTCCTGCTCGTCCCGGACCTGCTCGATGTCGCGCCGCGCACCGGCCAGGTCGCCGGCCCGGATCCGCAGGCCGGCGAGCCGCAACCGCAGGAACGAGAGGTCGTCCTGGGAACCGAGTTCGCCGCTGTACTGCACGGCGCGCTCGTAGTCGGCGATCGCGCCGCCGAGATCACCGTCCAGGGTGCGGACATGGGCCCGCGCGGACAAGACGCCGGCCAGTCCCCAACGATCGCCGATCGCCTCGAACCCGGTGTGGGCTGCCTCGATGTCCCCGCGCATCATCTCCACGTCGCCGACGTTCTCGGCGAAACCGGCGCGGCTGGCCAGGGCGGCGGCCCGGATCCACGGGTCGGACGACTGCAACACGGCCCGCATCGCCGCGTCCGCCCGCTCGATGTCGTCGCCGAAGTACCACAACAGTGGATGCAGTATCTCGAGCGCGCCCGGATGCGGGGGCGGGGCGGCCGCCATCTCGGCGGCGATCGGCAGCACCTCCCGCCGCAGGTCGCTGAGGCTGGTGGTGTTCACCGCCGTGCCGCCCGCGGCCATTGCGGCGATCATCCAGGCGCACCGGGCCCAGATGTACTGCGGGTGCGCGGCTCCCTCCACCGCGGCGAGGGCGAAACCGAGCCATTGGCGGGCCTCGTTGCCGGCGTTGATCATGGTCCAGTACCAGGTGAGGGACAGGGCGAGATCCAGGGCCGCCGATCGATCCGCCGGCTCCGGCGACTCGCCCAGGAAGCGCAGCGCCGCCAGGATGTTGTCCCGCTCCACCCCGATGGTGGCCAGTGCCGTCAGCTGTTCGGAGGTTCGCAGCACGGGGTCGAGCCGGCCGGCGAGGACGAGGAAGTACCGGGCGTGTGCCGCGCGGGCGATGTCGGCCTGGTCCCGCTCGGCGAGCCGTTCCATGCCGTACTCGCGAATGGTCTCCAGCATCCGGTACCGCACCTGCGGGCCGCCGATCACCTGCAGCAGCGATTTGTCCGCCAGTGCGACGAGCAGTTCCGGCACAGTGGTCGCGGCCAGCCTGTCGTCGGCACAGACCGCCGCTGCGCTCTCGTCGGTGGCGCCGCCGGGAAAGACCGCGAATCGCTCGGCCAGCAGACGCTCGTCGGGGGTCAGCAGGTCCCAGCTCCACTCCACCACGGCGCGCAGCGTGCGGTGCCGCGGCAGGGCGGTCCGGCTGCCGCCGGTGAGCAACCGGAAACGGTCCGACAGCCGTCGGGAGATCTCGGCGATGGGCAGCACCCTCAGCCGGGCGGCCGCCAATTCAATGGCGAGCGGCAGCCCGTCGAGTCGTCGGACGACCTCGATCACGTCGGCCACGGTGCGGCCGTCCACGACGAAGTCACGACTGACCGACATGGCCCGCTCGACCAGCAGTTGCACCGCCGGGTAGCGCAGTGCCTCTCGCGCGCCCGCGGTTGCCGGGGGCAGTTCGAGCGGAGGCAGCACGCACAGCGCCTCACCGGGAATGCCCAACGGCTCCCGGCTGGTGGCCAGGATCCGCACGCCCGGGCAGTTCGCCAACAGCCGCTCGATGAGTGCAGCGGTCGGGTTGATCAGGTGCTCGCAGTTGTCGATCAACAGCAGGCACTGCGCCTCGGCCAACACCTCCAGCAGGTACTCGGTCGAATCGCGGGACTGCGCGTCCGCCCTGCGTTCGACGACGCGGGTGTCGAGCAAGCCGATGGCGCCCAACGTGGCCTGCGCGATGGCGTGCTCGTCCGTCACCGGGGCAAGCTCCACGAGCCAGACGCCGTCCGGCTCGAGTCCCGCCCGCAGGTGTGCGATCTCGGCGGCCAGCCTGGTCTTGCCGGCGCCGCCCGGACCGGTCACCGTCACCAGCCGACCGTTGTCCAGCAGCCCGGTCACCCGCTCGACCTCGGCCTCCCGCCCGATCAGGCTCGTCACCGCCGTCGGGACGTTGCTACGCCGGCGAACGCGCGGGGCGGCGCGGTCGGTGGTCGTGTTCCTGGTGGTGCCGCGGAGCACCGAAAGATGGAGCTCCTGCAGCTCCGGACCGGGATCCAGCCCGAGCTCTTCGGCGAGCCTGTCGCGATGCCGTTCGTAGGCCGCCAGAGCGTCGGCGGTGCGACCCGTCGCGGCGAGGGCCCGGACGAGCAGCGCGGTGAACTGTTCCCGGAAAGGTTCCGCGGCGGCGAGCATCTCGATGTCCGGTAGCACCTCGGCCGGTTGGCCGAGCGCCAGCATCGCCGCGACGTGGTCACCCTGGGCGTCCAGCCGCAACTCGTTCAGCCGCGCCCGCGGACCCGCGGCGTAGGCGGCGTCACCGGCATCGGCGAGCGGCAGACCGCGCCACAGTTGCAGTGCCGTGTCCAGCGTCTTCCTGGCCGCCGCGGCGGAACCCTCGCGCACTTCGCGGCGCCCCGTCCGGACGAGTTGCTCGAAGAGCACGGCGTCCACATCGGTGCGCCGCAACGGCAACCGGTATCCGTCACCGACCTGCTGCACCAGGCCGGCATCGCCGAGCGACCGACGGACGCGCGACATCAGCGACTGCAGTGCGTTGGTCGGGTCGCCGGGTGCACCCACCGGCCACAGGGCATCGACCAGGGCGGCCGTCGAGACCGGGTTCGGGGCATCCACGGCGAGCCGGGTGATCACCGCCCGCAGCCGGGAGCCGGTCACCTGGACGGCCGCTCCGTCGGTGAGCACCTCCAGCGGTCCCAGGATCCCGATCTGCACACCACCACTGTGGCAGAGGCGGCGGCTGCGCCCCATCCAGTTGCGACTTCTCAGGCGGCGATCAACTCCGACTCGTTGGTCAACGGGTCGGGCTCGCCGGCGGGAAGGTCGCGCCCGACCAGCGCGGCGTACCGGCCGCCCACGGCCATCAGCTCGTGGTGCGATCCCTGTTCGACAACCCGGCCCCGGTCCATGACGACGATCAGATCGGCGTCGCGGACGGTGGAAAGCCGGTGCGCGATGGTCAGTGTCGTCCGGCCGTCGGCGAGGGCGGCCAGTTCGGCGGTGACGGCAGCCTCGGTGCGGGTGTCCAGTGCACTGGTGGCCTCGTCGAGCACCAGCACGGGCGGGTTGCGCAGGATCATCCTGGCGATCGCCAGGCGCTGCTTCTCCCCGCCGGAGAACCGGTAACCGCGTTCACCGACCACGGTGTCATAGCCCTGCGGCAGCGCAGCGATGAGGTCGTGGATCTGCGCGGCGCGAGCGGCGGCCTCGATCTCCGCCTCGGTGGCGTCCGGCCGGGCGAAGCGCAGGTTGTCGGCGATCGACGCGTGCAGCAGGTACGCCTCCTGGGAGACGATGCCCACCACCGACGAGAGATCCTGGAACCCCATGGTTCTGATGTCGCTGCCGTCGAGCAGCACCCGTCCCGCTGTCGGGTCGTAGAGCCGGGCGGCGAGATAGCCGAGGGTCGTCTTGCCGGATCCGGTGCTGCCGACCACCGCGACGTGGGCGCCGGCGGGAATGGTCAGGTCGATGCCGGTGAGTGTCTGCTCGTTCGTGCCGGGGTATTGGAAGCTGACGTTCTCGAATCGCAGTTCACCCCGGCCGGCCGGCGCGGACGCCGGGATTGCCGGCTCGTCGATCTCGACCGGCAGGTCGAGGTAGTCGAAGACCCGGCGGAACATCGCCAGCGAGGTCTGCATGTCGACCCCGGTGCGCAGCAGCGAGACCATCGGCCGGAACAGCTGGGTCTGCAGGGCGGTGAATGCGACGAGGGTGCCGATGGACACCGGACCGGTGGTGCCGGCGACGGTGAACGCGGCGGCCAGGTAGATCGCCGCGGGCAGCACCGACACGATGATGCCGATGCTCGACTGGCGCCAGCGACCCGTCATGGAGGACCGGAGTTCGAGGTCTGCCAGGTCGGCCGAGGTGGTGGCGAAGCGGTCGCCGAGCTCGCCGCTGCGGCCCATCGTCTTGGTCAGCAGGATCCCCGAGACCGACAGGGACTCGGACACCTGGCTCGACAGGTCGGCCATCCGCTCCTGTCGGGTGGTGGCGATCTCCCGTCGCATGCCACCGACCTTCCTGGAGATGAGGACGAACAGCGGGACCAGGACCAGTGAGACCATGGTCAGCTTCCAGTCCAGCGCCAGCATGGCGACGAGCGTTGCGATGACGGTCGTCCCGGACGAGACGACGCTGGTGACGGTGCTGGTCACGGTTGCCTGCATGGACCCGATGTCGCCGGCGATCCGGGATTGGATCTCACCGGTCCGGGTGCGCGTATAGAAGCCGAGCGAGAGCCGCTGTAGGTGGGTGTAGACCGCGGTCCGCAGCCGGTGCATGACCGATTGGCCGACGAGCGTGCTCTGCCGGGACTGGACGACGTCGAGAGCCGTTGTGCTGACGGCGATCACGACCATGCCACCGGCGAGCAACGCGATCGCCGCGGTATCTCGGTCGGGCAGCGACACGTCGAGGATGTGCCGCAGCAGGAACGGTGACGCCACCGAGATCAGGGCGGAGGCCACGATGAGCGCGGCGATGAACAGCAGGCGGGTGCGGTGCTCGGAGAACAGGGCGACGATCCGGCGCAGCTCGCCTGGCCTGCCGGCGCGTGACGGGGTGTCGTCGCGCCCGGGCCGACGCGTGGATTCGGCACGGCGCTTGCTCGAGGTGCGGGGAGTGCTGTCCGCGGGACCTGTCGTCCTGGTGGTGCTGGTGTCGGTGGCGCTGATGTCGGTGGCGCTGATGTCCGTGGGACTGATGGGGTGGGTGTCGGAGGCCGTCGTCGATGGTGTCGTCATATGGCGCTCCTTTCGTGCCGATTTGCTAAGGTGAGTGAGCCTCAAACTGAGGCATCCTCACAATCAACCACGATGAGTGTCGCGATATTCCGGAGGTCCGATGACGCCATCCCGGGACACCCGCGGAGCACCCGGCCCGGCATCGAACCCGGGTCGGGCCGGCTCCCGACGTGCGTCCGGCCCGAACATTGCGACCGGCAGTGAAGGCGCAGTCAGCGCCGGTGAGCTCACCGAGCGCGTGATGCGGGTCGCGCACCTGATCCGTCGTGCGTCGATGTCGACGCTGGCGCCTTTCGATCTGACGCCCGCCCAGAGCCGCGCGCTGCGCACCATCTCGAAGGCCGCGGCGCCCATCCGGATGGGTGAGCTCGCGGCGACTCTCGGAGTCGTGCCGCGGTCGGCCACCGGACTGGTGGACGCCCTGGAGTCGGCCGGTCTGGTCGAGCGGACGGTCGACCCGGACAACCGCCGCTCGGTCCTGGTACGGCTCACGGACCGGGGACTCGCCGTGCAGCAGGAGATGTCGCAGGCCCGGACCGCCGCCGGCGCGGGAATCTTCGCATCATTGACCGAGGCCGAGCGCCGCCACCTGGCCGACCTGCTGGCCCGCGTCGGATCCTGACGCCAGCCGGCGCCAGCAGCCCGCACGGGGCCGCCTCACCGCGTCGGACCCGACGTCAGCCGGAGCTCGCTTGCGTGGCCGCGCCTTGCCCAGCCGCAGCCGGCACCCGGCACCGGGCCGTGCCTCCGGGAAGCCGGTGACGGTTCCGGGCGACCGCGGCGTACACCCAGGCCGCCAGGGGCGCGACCGGCGGACGTTCCAGGATCCAGCCGGCCGACCTCCACCACCACCTTCGCTGCCCCTGCAGCAGACGGGCGACGGCCGCATGACCGCCGCACGCCGGCCGGCTCGGCTGCACCCACCACACCTGGGTGCTTGCTTGTTCGACACTCAGCCCCAGGGTTGCCAGTGGCAAGAACTGGTACGGCTCCGCGCGGAACGGATCCGGCAGAATCCGCGCCGCCACATCGACGCACCGCTGGCAGAACGCACAGTCGCCGTCGTAGACCAGGAGCGCGGCTTCGGATCGGGCCATGACTCGATCATGCCCGCTGACCAGATATCGGGGCAGCCGCGCCGTCAGCCGTCGGGATCGAAGACGTCTTCGATGGTGACCCCGAACAGCCGTGCGATCCGGAACGCCAACGGCAGACTCGGGTCATAGCGGCCGGTTTCGAGCGCGTTCACCGTCTGGCGCGACACGTCCAGCTGATCGGCCAGCGCGCCCTGCGTCCAGCCCCGCGCTTCCCGCAGCGACTTCAGGCCGTTCTTCACCGGCGTCCGGCCACGATGCTCGCGACTCCCCAGCCGAGCATGCCGGCGGCGAAGATCACCCAGCCGGTCAGATCACTCTGCAGGCCGGCCGCCTGCAGCAGGCCGACCGTCACGGCCGCCACCATCGCGACTCCGAAGCCGACCGCGAAACCGTCGAGCATTAATCGCTGCTGATAGTCGTCCAGGCGGTGCAGGTGCCGGACAACGGCGACCACCACCCACAGCAGCGGAATCGCGGGGAGCAACGCCCAGAGGTATCGGGAGGGTGCGCTCCCGTCGAGGCCACCGAACACGATGACCAGCACGAGAACGACCACATACCCGACCATTCCGGGGACGAAATCGCGGACATACGCCCGCGCCCTTGCCCGGTCACCACTGCTGACATCCGACTCGCGCCGTCCCGGATTGTTCCCGTCCGGCCTGTCAAGGTTGTTTGTCATCATGGCTCGATCATGCGGCAGCTGTACCGCTGCTGTCAAGCGTCCTTGTCACCATGACGGCGGCCACCCTCGGCCGCCATGTGATCCGACAGACGCTGGGGCACCAGGTGGGCCGCTCGGCCTGCGACCAACCGCAGCGCCCGCCCGGACCTACCGCATGGGCAAATGTCGGACGGCAACCCGGACCGGCCACCACTGGCGCACTGGCCTGAACAAACGGCACCGCGCCCAACCCGACGCTGTGGGATCGTGACCGGGTGACGTTGGAGGATCTGGTCCATCTCCGCCGGGCCCGCGACCTGATGGACCGCGATTACGCCGAGCCGCTCGACGTCCCGGCGCTGGCCCGGCATGCCCTGATGTCGCCCGGCCATTTCTCCCGCAGCTTCCGCGCCGCCTTCGGCGAAACGCCCTACAGCTACCTGATGACGCGGCGGATCGAGCGCGCCAAGGCTCTGCTCCGCAAGGGCGACCTGTCCGTCACCGAAGTGTGTTTCGCGGTCGGTTGTACGTCACTGGGTTCGTTCAGCACCAGGTTCACCGAACTCGTCGGCGAAAGCCCCAGCGCCTACCGGGCCCGCGCGCACGACGAGAGTGCCGCTATCCCGGCCTGCATAGCGAAGTCGTACATGCGACCGGTCAGGAATGGAGAAGCGCACAAGTCCTCGCCGCCCTAGCGTGACGGCATGGATATCACCCTTTCCCAATGCTTCATCGCCGTCGACGATCACGAGAAGGCCCTGGCCTTCTACCGGGACGTCCTCGGGTTCGAGGTCCGCGCCGACGTCGCCTACGAGGGGATGCGGTGGGTGACCGTCGGCTCCCGCTCGCAGCCTGACGTGAGCATCGTGCTCGAGCCGCCGCTCGCTGACCCGAACGCGCCCGCGGCTGACAAGCAAGTCATGGCAGAGCTTCTCGCCAAGGGGCAGCTCCGCGGCGTCATCTTCACCACCGACGACGTCGACGCCACGTTCGAGCGGATCCGGGCGGCCGGCGGCGAGGTGCTCCAGGAGCCGATCGATCAGCCGTACGGCGTCCGCGACTGCTCGTTCCGCGACCCGGCTGGAAACATGCTGCGATTCAATCAACGTCGCGCGTAGGCGGCCCAGGGGATTGCGGCACCCGACCCTTGCACTATTCTGGGCCGCCGCAAGCCAGCCATGGTGTCGGCACCTGCTTGCGCAGCAGGTGCCGGCCGCACAACGTCGCGGCGCATCCCCTGATCGGCGGCCCAGCTTCCCGACCCCGGTGCCCCCGACTCACGCGTCGCGCCGGCCGCAGCATTACGGCAGCGCAAACCCGACCGGTGTGCCAGTTCCCGACCCCGCAGTGCCCGCCACCTCCGCCTCCGCGGCGGCCGGGCGGTGGGCGCACCAGGCATCCATGTGGCGACACGATTGCTACTGCTGCGGCGTGCGCACCTCGTGCGTCAGAGGGTGGGCGCGTAGGACAGGTGGGCCACCCCGTTGCTGAACGACTCGCATTCGGTCAGCCTGAGCGCGATCTGGGGATCGCCGTCGGCCACCAGTCGCGGGCCCGAACCGACCGCGACCGGATAGACGTACAGGTGCAATTCATCAACCAGACCGTCGGCGAGCATGCCCCGCACCAAAGTTCCGCTGCCACTGACATAGATGCTGCCGTCGACGTTTTCCTTGAACTGCCGGATCCGCTCGGCGTCATAACCGCCGAGCACGGTCGAGTTGTTCCATTCATCAACGGACGTGAGTGTCGACGAAACAACGTGCTTGGGCGTCTCGTTGAAGAAGGTCGCCCCCGGGTCGTCAGTGTCGGTGCGGGTCGACCACGCCGGTGCCATCTCGACCCATGTGGTGCGGCCCAGCAGGATTGCTCGCGCATCTCCGGTCACGGTGCCGATCGACTGTGCGAGGTCATCGGTGAACTCGTGGTCGAACGTCCACGTCGGCGCGCCGATGACGCCATCGAGTGTGGTGAACTCGTGAACCTTGATCTTTCCCATGGCATTTCTCCGTTGTTCGAAAGCGTTGCGGCGCAGCGTAGGACACAGCACCGACAGCGGGTAGGCACGTTTCTCATCGGTGACGCGCTGATCACGCAACAGCGTCGCACCCGACTGCACCGACAGCGAACCCACTGCATCGCAACAGCAATGGATCATTGCGTACCGGACCTCGAAGGCCGTTGCAGTGCAACGTCACCAGCCGCGAGATCGGCGAACAGCACCAGGTCCTTCATCGGACCAACACCGGATCGGTCTGGCGCCCCGGCGGGCAGAGCCGGAACCGTCGGCGCGCCCCACCGGGGCGGCCCTCGCTCTGCTCCGCATCGCAGGCCCGCCGTCGCCGAAGCAGCACCAGGTCCTTGATCGGGCCGATACCGTGACCGGTTGTGCACTCCGGCCGGTGAGCCGAATCGATTGCCTGGCCCATGGGCGAACCCAAAAGGTTGGTCCACATATCTTCCATCCCCGCACTAAACCCGCTATGATTAGTACGCGTGTTCGATAATCTGGGTCGGGAGGCGACATGACGTACCCCATGCCGGCTCCCGTGGTGGATTGGGCCGCCCTGGCCGCCGGTGCCGCGGACACAGAGTCACTGACGGCGTTGGCCGCGGTGGTCCCGGGCCGTTTGACCGGTGCCCAATTGGTGGACGCGGTCGTGGCGTCGGAGAAGGCGCTATCCCTGCTGGCCGGGGTGCAGATGCGGTTACTGGCGGCGCTGGCGGTGCCGTTCACCGCCGGTGACCCGAGGCGCCTGGCCCGCCGGCTCGCCCGGAACAACTGCACCACCCGAAATGAGGACCCCGACCAGGTGCAGCACTACGTGCCCGAGGCCGCCGCCTGTCTGGCCGCCTCCGAGGTCGCGGCGGCGTTGCGGATCTCCCCGGTCAGCACCCGGGCCACTGTGCCGACGCCGTCACTTGATCAAGCACCACACCGAGTGGCGGATGCACGTCGACCCCCGCAACCTCGTCCTGCATTTCACCAGCCCCACCGGGCACCGGTACGCCAAGAACCCCCGGCCACCCCTCATCCCCGACCTGCGGGTGGACAGCAACCCCGCCGCCACCCGCATCGCCCGACAACTGGACACCCACACCATGTACGCCGCCGCCGCCGGCACACCCGCCGAGCACCGCCGAGCACCGCCGAGCACCGCCGAGCACCGCCGAGCCACCTACCTGCTCCGCCAAGCCCTCAACACGGCACCCCGCGAATACATCCCCGACCCCACCTTTTGGGAAACCACCAACACCCAGGTCACTGGCCCAGGAGCGGCCGACGCTGACGGCGACACCGCCAACCAGAGCGACGTCCACGACAGCGGCGACGACGACGAACTCGCGCCGCCGTTCTGAACCGGACCGCCGCGCAGCAAACAGCCTGGGCCAAGGCGTGGATCAGCTCAGCGTTCGCCCTTCACCCCGGCCAGCAGCATCTGCGCAACGTCGAGCACCTCGACATCGGCGATGTCCCGACCACCGGCACCCTCGGCCGGAGCACCCTGCCGGGCGGTCAGGCCGTCGGTCAGCATCACCTTGCAGAACGGGCAACCGGTGAGGATCTTGTCGGCTCCGGTGTCTAGCGCCTCGTCGGTGCGCTCCAGGTTGATCCGCTTGCCGATCTTCTCTTCCATCCACATCCGCGCACCGCCGGCACCGCAACACAGCGCGCGCGCGGAGTTTCTCGGCATCTCGGTCAGCGTGACCCCGGACGCCTCGATCAATTCCCGCGGCGGTGTGTAGACCTTGTTGTGCCGGCCGAGGTAGCACGGGTCGTGGTACGTCACGTCCTGGCGGGCCGCGCGGTCGACCGGCTTCCGCACGATCAACCGGCGGTCCCGGACGAGTCGGTTCAGCAACTGCGTGTGGTGGATGACCTCATAGTTGCCACCGAGATCGCCGTACTCGTTGGACAGCGTGTTGAAGCAGTGCGGGCACGTCACGACGATCTTGCGGGACGTCCGTTCGCCGAAGGCGTCATTGATCGTCTCGACCGTCGCCTGCGCGAGCATCTGGAAGAGGAACTCGTTCCCCGCGCGCCGGGCAGGATCACCGGTGCAGGTCTCGTTCGTCCCCAACACGGCGAACCCGACCGCCGCCATGTGCATCAACTCGGCCACCGCGCGGGTGGTCTTCTTTCCGCGGTCGTCGAACGCCCCGGCGCAACCGACCCAGAACAGGTACTCGTGGTCGCGCTCGATCGTGTCGGTGATGACCGGTACCTCGAACGGCAGGTCCTTGGCCCACTCCATCCGGTCCTTGTTGTTCTGCCCCCAGGGATTTCCCTTGTTCTCCAGGTTCCGGAACAAACCGCCCAGCTCCGACGGGAACTCGGACTCGATCATCACCTGGTACCGCCGCATGTCGACGATGTGATCGACATGTTCGATGTCCACCGGGCACTGCTCAACACATGCACCGCATGTCGTGCAGTCCCACAGCACCTCGGGGTCGATGATGCCGCCGACATTGCGGCCCTGGTCGTCGATCTCCGGCCCGCCGATCAGCGGGCGCTGGGCCTCGAGCATCCCCAGCGGGTCGGCATGGGCGTAGGCGGCGAGATCCGCTTCCGACATCTTCTCCTCGCCCGTGGCGGGGTCGACACCGCCGCCGGCCCGAAGGTACGGCGCCTTGGCGAACGAGTGATCCCGCAGCGCCAGCACCAGCAGCTTGGGCGACAACGGCTTTGCCGTGTTCCACGCCGGGCACTGGGACTGGCACCGCCCGCACTCGGTGCACGTCGAGAAATCGAGCCAGCCCTTCCACGAGAAGTCCTCCACCCGGCCGGCACCGAACGTGTCCTTCTCCGGATCCGCCTCATCCAGGTCGAGCACCTCGCCGTTCGACAGCATCGGCTTCAACGCGCCCAACGCGGTACGGCCGCTGTCCTCGCGCTTGAAGTAGATGTTGAAGAACGCCAGGAAACGGTGCCAGGCAACGCCCATCGACAGGTTCCGGGCGACCACGATCGCCCACACCATCGAGATGATCACCTTGATCAGGGCGATGACGCTGATCGCCCACAGCCACGCGGGGAGCCAGGACCCCAGCCAGGTCGAGATCGGGGCGGCCCACGTGGGATACGGCAGCAAACCGTTGGCCGCCTTGAAACCTCGAATGCCGAAAATGCACAGGCCGATACCGAGGATGACCAGCTCGACGAAGTACGCCTGCACGAAATTGGACCCGGCAAAACGCGATTTCAGTCCCACATTCCGCGGGTGCTGGCGCTGCCGGATGACGATCAACGTCAGGATTCCGAGCACCGTGGTCAGCGCAATGAACTCGACAAAAAGCCCATACCACGCCTGGTTTCCGAGCCATGGGATCTCGAACGACGGGGAGAACGTCTCCCCGGTCGCCTCGACCAGAGTGAGGAACAGCGCGCCGAAACCGATCATCACGAACCAGTGCGCCGCACCGACAATGCCCCACTTGAGCATCCGGGTATGGCCCAGCGATTCCTTCAGCATCGTCTTCAGGCGCGCGCCGACCGGCCCGGCGCGATGCGGGTCCGGGCGGCCCAACCGCACGTGGCGGTAGATTTGCACGCCGGCGCGGATCAGCATGCCGAAGCCCACGATCAGGAACGCCACGGCGATGACGCCGCACAACAGCGACCACCAGGTCATCGCGGCCACCCGCAGGCACCGGACACCGGCAGCACGGACAGCACACCGAGCACAGGAACAGGGGTCATATCCGGGACCGCACCATCGGACGGCTCATCTCCTTGCGCATGCGACGACGGACGTCGCCGACGGTCGAACTCTACGACAACGTTACTCACGGGTAACTTACGACCGGGAGTCGTCAGAACCGTGCCGATGATCACATCATCCGCGGTGGTTCTCGCGTCGCCGCAGTTGAGAAGCGCAACGTGACATCGGGCACCCGTGACCGGTTACGTGGAACCGGTTGCTGCCCTTACCGTCTACCTGACTGCCGAGGCAATTCGCGCGGCAGAGTACGGCCCCTGATGACGACCTCAACGGCCACGGAAAAGGGCGACGAAGCCACAACCGGACAGTGATCCGGTTCGCGTGGCTCATCCTCCTTCGAAAGTGGCAATCCGTGTCGATTTCTCGCTCCCGCTCCTTCCTCGCGGCGTCAGCCGCGGCAACTGTCCTGCTCGCCGGCTGCGGCGCCTCCGGTGACGCCAGTGCCCCGGCGGCGGGCGGTGCCGCCTCCGGCGCGGCTGCCGACACCGGATCGGCGTCCACCGGTGCAGCGGAGGCGTCCTCATCCTGGTCCGCCCCCGCGTCGGACACCGCGACCAGCGCGCCTGCCATCCCGGACGCCGAACGCTGGCACCCCGGCGCGCACCTGGCACCTGCCACCGGTGTCGCCGGTGCTCCCGGCGGACTGATCTACCAGGACGGCACCTACCACGCCTTCTACCGGCATCAAGGCCTGCCCGACACACCCGCCGACACCGGCTCCGAGTGGGCCCACGCCACCAGCACCGACCTGGTGCACTGGACCGAGCAGCCGGTTGCATTGCCCGCCGGCGACGAAGGAGTCCTGACCGGCTCCGTCACCGTGGACACCGATGACGACTCCGGGCTCGGTAACGGGACCACCGCGCCGTGGGTGGCTCTGTACTCGACCACCGACAGCGGCGAATCGCAGACTTCGTCGATCCGCACCGCGTACAGCACCGACAACGGCGCGACCTGGCAGCGCACCGGCGGCATCGTGGAGGGCACGTCGGGCCTGCAGGATCCCAAGGTCTTCCGCTATCAGCCCGGCGGCTACTGGGTGATGACCGCCGTTGACCCCGACGGCCATCGGGTCCAGCTGTTCCAGTCCTATGACCTGCGCTCGTGGGACCTGATCAGCACGTTCGGCAGCGCCGGGACCCAGGCCGGCAGCTGGCACAGCCCGGACCTCTTCCCGCTGCCGCTCGACGGCAACACCGACGACGTCAAGTGGGTGATGCTGGTCAGCACCACGCAGGGCGCCGTCGCGGGAGGTTCCGGCGTCCAGTACTTCGTCGGGTCGTTCGACGGCGTCAACTACGAGCCCGAACACACCGGACCGGCCGGGGTGGGCGTGGTGCAACCGACCGAGAACTTCTCCTGGCTCGACTGGGGTCCGGATCTGTATGCGGCCACCACCTTCGAGGGCACGGCCGATGACCGGCGGATCGTCCTCGGCGCGCTCGGCAACCAGGCCTACGCCGATGCCACCCCGACCGCACCGTGGCGCGGAACGATGTCGCTGCCGCGGGAACTGACGCTCAAGACCATCGGCGGCATCCCGCGGCTCAGTCAGGAACTTCCCGCCGAGGCCGCGAAGGCGCTGACCAAGGAAGGCCCGGCCGTCACCGAGGCCTCCGTCGTCACCAGCGGCAACCGGAAGTTGGACGGCAAGGCCAACGGCACCAATCTGACCGTGGACGCCACCCTGGTGCCGGGCGATGCCGCGGCTGTCGGGGTCACCGTCCTCGGCTCCACCACCGGTCAGCGCGGTACCCGCATTTCGTACTTCACCGAGTCCGGCGTTCTGCAGGTGGACCGCAGCAAGGCCGGCAAGGCCGACTTCACCGACGCCTTCTCCGCGAACTCCGCCGCGCCGGTCACCCTGGTCGACGGCAAGCTGCCGATCCGGGTCGTCACCGACGGGTCGACCGTCGAGGTGTTCGCCGGCGGCGTCGTGCTCAGCACCCTGGTCTACCCGGCTCAGGGCGATGACGCGGTCTCGGTCTTCGGTTCCGGCAAGGCCACCGTCGAGAAGATCAGCGTCACGCACCTGGGCTGAGCCGGGCGGCGTCACGCCGACGCCGCGCGGCCGCCGTCAGCGGCGGGTGTCGTCCTGCCGGAAGTTCAGGTACGCCCGCGACGGGGTCGGCCCCCGCTGACCCTGGTACCTGGACCCGTACTGGGCCGACCCGTACGGATGCAACGCCGGGGAGGTCAACCGGAACAGGCACAGCTGACCGATCTTCATCCCCGGCCACAGGGTGATCGGCAGGTTCGCGACGTTCGACAACTCCAGGGTGATGTGCCCGCTGAATCCCGGATCGATGAACCCGGCGGTGGAGTGCGTCAGCAGGCCGAGCCGGCCCAGCGACGACTTGCCCTCCAGCCGGCCGGCGAGCGAGTCGGACAGCGTCACGCTCTCGAACGTCGAGCCCAGCACGAACTCCCCCGGGTGCAGCACGAACGCGTCGTCTCCGTCGACCTCGACGAGCGTGGTGAGGTCGTCCTGCTGCACCTTGGGGTCGATGTGCGTGTACCGGGAGTTGTTGAACACCCGGAAGTACCGGTCCAGCCGCACGTCGATGCTGGACGGCTGGATCAGCGACGCGTCGAACGGGTCCAGCCCCAACGCACCGGTGTCGATCTCGGCCAGCAGGTCACGGTCGGACAGCAGCATGCGTGGAGAGTAACGGGCGGTGGCGGAGCGACAGCGGACCACCGGCGCTGCCGTCACTGACCGCAGTTCCGTCATCCGATCGACGGACCGTGACGCCTATCGCGTTGCGCGAGCAGGACTTCGTGATTCACTCTTAACCGGACAAAACGACACGGAGGTCTGGGGGTTGGCGGATGGTCACGATGGTGTTGGTGACGGCCCTGCTGGTCGGCATCCCGACGGCATACATGCGCGGAAAGCGCATCGGCTTCGAACGGCACCATTGTGTGTGGGTTCCCGAGTCCCAGGACCGCGCGCCGCAGCGTTTCGTCACGCTGCCCTGCCCCGCTTGCGGCGAGGGCGTGGACTGTGCGTTGCACCTGCATCACCGCTTTCTCGACGGGGTGCCACAGGTCAGCGCGACGGTAGACGCGACCGACCTCGAGCATCACACCCTGACCCACGTCGACGAGCTCCGGCGTAACGCCGGCTGAATCCCGGCGCCCGCCGGCGGAATCCCGGCGCCCGCTGGAGCGAACTCGGCGCCCCCTCGTTGGGTATAGTGGCCGGGCCGATGCGGGCGTAGTTCAGTGGCAGAACTTCAGCTTCCCAAGCTGATAGCGCGAGTTCGATTCTCGTCGCCCGCTCCACAACGTCTCCTGGCTCAGGGCAGGTCAGGGTGCGGTGCTGCGCGCCAACCCGACCAGCGCAGCACCGCCGCCCCCACCACCGTCCCCGTCGGCGGAACCCGCTGATACTGCGGATACTTCGCCACCAGCGCCGCCAAGGCACGCTCCCGAACCGGTCCATCGAGGACACCGGCACGGGCATCTGCCCGCACCCATCGCAGTCGCCGCCAGTCGTCGTCGTCATAGTCGTCGACCAGGAAGCAGACCTTCGGGTTCGCCGCGATGTTGTCCAGCCGACGCAACGCCGGCGTGGACTTCGGCTTGTGGTCAACCGCGAAGGTGATCAGGTCATCGCCCTCCGGCTGGTCGACACCACCAACCACGGCGAACGTCACCGGCACCAGGTGCGGGTCCAGGTCGACGCCGACCGTGGCGAGCCGGGCTACCCGGGCACGGGTGAACAGGTCCCTGGATTCGTCAGGCGAAATGCGCATCGGCTGCTGCACGTCCTTCCTCGAGGAACGTCGCGCCATGACGTGACCGAACTGGGGTCATTTGGCGTCGGCGTAACAGTCGACCACGACGGGCCGGACGGGCATCAGCGCGGACGCACCGGGGAACACCAGGCTACGGGCGGCATCGGCGGCGGCGACGGTCAAGTCGGCCACCCGGGCGGCGCTGCCGGCGGGCGCCTGCACGATCAGCTCGTCGTGCTGGAAGAAGATGACCTCCGCGCCCGGCACTGCCTGCAGGTCCCGCCGCAACCCGGACAGCCAGACGGACGCCCAGTCGGCGGCCGAGCCCTGGATGACGAAGTTCCGGGTGAACCGGCCGCGGTCCCGGGCGTATCGGTCGGCGCGTCGCCGCTCGGCGTCGGTGGCGTCCTGCTGGGAGCCGATCTCGACAACCTGCCGCCAGCCGTCGGACGGCGGCGGGCAGGCGCGGCCCAGCACCGAGTGCACCACCTCGCCGCCCTCGCCGCGGCGGGCGGCCTCCTCGACGAACCGCATGGCCCGCGGGTATCGGCGATGCAGCGTGCCGACCAGCCGACCGGCCTCGCCCGACGTCGCGCCGTACATCGCCCCGAGCATCGCGACCTTCGCCTTGGACCTGCTGCCGCCGAACCCGTCCGACGCCAGCGCCGTGTACAGGTCGGTGTCGGCGGAGAGTTGTTGCAGCGTCGGATCTCCGGACACCGCGGCGAGCACCCGCGGCTCCAGTTGGGCGGCGTCGGCGACGACCAGCTGCTGCCCCGGATCGGCGATCACCGCGCGGCGCAACGGCTTCGGGATCTGCAGGGCGCCGCCACCGCGGGTCGCCCACCGGCCGGACACCACGCCACCGGGCAGGTACTCCGGCCGGAAACGGCCGTCGTGCACCCACTCGTCCAGCCAGCCCCAGCCGTTGGCGGTGTGCATCCGGGACAGTTCCTTGTACCGCAGAACGGCCGGCACGGCCGGGTGGTCGAGGTCCTTCAGCACCCACGACCGGGTGCTCTCGATGTCGAACCCGGCCCGCCGAAACGCATCCCGCAGGTCCTGCACGGAATCCGGGTTGACCGGAAAACCGAACTCGGCGCTGATGGTGTCCGCGAGTTCGGCGAGCCGATCGGGTCGTTGGCCCGGCGACGGCCGGGGTCCCAGCATCCCGTCCAGCAGGTCCAGGTGGACGTCGGCCCGCCACGGCAGGCCGGTGCGCCGCATCTCGGCGGCCGCCAATGCGGACGCCGACTCCGCGGCCAGCAGCAGGCCGAGCGCGCGGTTCCCCGCCGCCCGGCCGCGCTGATCCACGTACGCCGCCCGCAGCACCTCCAGCGGGTCGACGTCGGTGCCGTGGTCGGTCACCTCCGCGGGCCTGAACAGCACCGGTTGGTCGCTCCAGAACGACGGTGCGGCGGCCGGCACCGTGCCACCCGTGGCCCGGGCGTGCACCGCCGCCGCCGAGCACGGCTCACCGAAACGCCCTTCCCGGCCGAGCACGATCCGCTCGGTGAGCGTCACGTCGTGGCAGCGACCGACCCGCAGCCCGGCGGACAGCAACGCGGGATAGACCTCCGCTGTGCTGTCCCACAACCAGCGATCGTCCTGACCGGTGAACGGCGCCAGGTCGGCCGCCGTCGCCGCCGACAGCACCGGGCCAACCGGCGAGCCGGTCCCGTCCAGACGCTGAACGCGGTGACCACCGTCCCCGGGAAGCGCGACGACGGCGATCACCTCAGGATTTTCGGTGATCCCGCAGTGACTGGCGGATCCTCTCCAGCGCCGCCTCGGCCGCCTTCGCCCGTTCCTCTTCCCGCTGCTCGAACGACTTGGCCTCCGCGGTTTCCCGCGCCAACTCCTCCGCACCGAGCGAGGCCGCGTACCGCGCCTCGATCTTGTTGCGGACGAAATCCATCGTGGGGACGCCGTACTTGTCGTAGTCCCCGGACGGTGCCGTCACCGGTGGGGTTACGGGTGCGGTCACCGATGCGGTGACCGGTCGCACGGCGGGCGCGGCCGGGTCCGATCCGGTTCCCGCGAGGGTGAAGCTGTCGCCGGCGGGCGAGCGGGTGCCGTCGTCGGCGGGCGAGCCGCTGCTGTCGTCGGCGCTTGAGCCGGTGTTCTCGTCGACCGGTGGGCTGATCCTGGCCGCGGCCGGCCCCTCGGCCGTCGGCGGATCGTCCTGGTGCTGGGTCATTGCGCCTCCCCGATGGCTGCTGTTCCGGAGCCCTGCAGCCGCCCCGGCGTGTTCACGGTACTTGCGGCCGCCGACAGCAACCACCGGCCCGTGGCCACTCTTGTGCCGATTGGTACCGGGTGAAACCATCTGGGCCGCTCGTCACGCTGCGCGCCGTCAAGCTCCTCGTTCTGTAGCGCGCTGGTGATCATGGCGACCACCGTGTTCGCCCATCCGTGGGTGGCCGCCACCCCTCGGGGCCCGGTGCGGAACGGAAATGGCGACAACGGCTCTCGTCTCATGAACGCGCCGGCACCCCCGGGCAGGGATGTCCCATTGGTGATCGTTGTCACTATCGGCATCGAGAGCGCACACTGGCTGGTACGTCCGTCACACCGCCGTGCGGGCCCGGGACAGCGACCTTTCCGGCGACAACTCCATGCCACGGAATGGATGTGGCCCGGCGAACGGAATCACGGCGGCCGGCTCCAACCGTGAAAGGCCGTCCATGCAGACACCCGCCCCCGTCGACTACGCCAGGGCGCACAGCGTCCGAGAAGCCCTGGAACTACTGGAGCGGTACGGCCCCGAGGCCAGCCTGATCGCCGGCGGCCACAGCCTCATCCCGATGATGCGGCTGCGGATCGCCCAGCCCGAACGCGTGATCGACATCAACGATCTCACCGAGCTGGACTACATCAAGGCGGTCACCGCGCCGCTCCCCGACGGCACCGGCCCGCACCTCGCGATCGGCGCGATGACCCGGCACCGCAGCGTCCTCGCCTCCGCGGTGATCGGCGAGCACTACGCGATCCTGCACGACGCGGAGCGGGTGATCGCCGATCCCATCGTGCGCAACCGCGGCACCGTCGGCGGGTCGCTGTGCCAGGCCGACCCGGCAGAGGACCTGTCCGCCGTCGCCGCCACCGTCCGTGCCGACCTCGTGCTGCAGTCCAGCGGCGGCACCCGGATCGTGCCGGCCCGGGAGTTCACCGACGGCCCGTACGACACGGTGCTGGACGAGGCCGAGATGCTCGTCGAGATGCGGATCCCGCTCCGGCCGGGCGCCGGCAGCGCCTACGAGAAGGTCGAACGGCGCGCGGGTGACTGGGCCGTCGCGTCCGTCGGGGCGTTCGTCGTGCTGGACGGGGACCGGGTGGCCGACGTCGGGATCGGGATCGCCGCGCTCGGGGCGGACCATTCCTGCGCCCCGGAGGCGGAGGACTACCTGCGGGGCAGGCCGCTCACCGACGACGCGATCGCCGAGACGGGCCGGATCGCCGCGGCCGCCACCAATCCCAGCGCCGACCAGCGCGGGCCCGTGATCTACAAGCGGCACCTGGCCGACGAACTGACCCGGCGGGCGCTCCGCCGCGCCGCCGCCCGCGCACAGGGAAGGATCTGACATGCAGGTTTCGATCACCGTCAACGGCGTCGAGCACACCGACGAGGTGGAGCCGCGGATGCTGCTGGTGCACTACCTGCGCGAGACGCGAGGACTGACCGGGACGCACTGGGGTTGCGACACCTCGCAGTGCGGAACGTGTGTCGCCTGGCTCGACGAGGAACCGGTGAAGACCTGCACCGTGCTGGCCGCGATGGCCGACGGGCACCGGGTGCGCACCGTCGAGGGCCTGGCGACCAACGGCAAGCTCGACCCCGTGCAGGAGGGGTTCATGAGCGAACACGGCCTGCAGTGCGGGTTCTGCACGCCGGGAATGATGATGACCGCCCGTCATCTGCTCGACCACAACCCGGACCCCGACGAGCAGACGATCCGCGAGGCGATCTCCGGGCAGATCTGCCGGTGCACCGGGTACGAGAACATCGTCCGTGCGGTCCGTGCCGCGGCCGGGCACCCGTCCCAACCCTCCGGGCAGGCCGCCGCCGACCCCGCCATCAACGGTGCCAGCACCGTCGTCGCCGAACCCACCCAGGAGGTGCCGGCATGACCCCCCGCCCGGCAATCCCTGCCCTGCACGCACCGACCTCGTCCGCGTTTTCGGCATCCAGGAGTGTTGATCAGTGACCGCGACGATTCCCGAAGCCGCACAGCACCGCTCGCCCCGGATCTCGCCGGCCGGCAACCCGATCGGCTTCGGCCGGATGCCCCGGAAGGAGGACGCGCGGTTCCTGCGCGGGCAGGGCAAGTACGTCGATGACGTGACGATGCCCGGCATGCTGCACTCCGCCATCCTGCGCAGCCCCTACGCGCACGCCCGCATCCGGTCGATCGACACCACCGCCGCCGCAGCACTTCCCGGCGTGCACGCGGTGATCACCGGCGAGACGCTCACCGGTCTGGGCCTGGCCTGGATGCCGACTCTGTCCGCCGACGTGCAGGCGGTGCTGGCCACGGACAAGGTGCGCTTCCAGCACCAGGAGGTCGCCTACGTCGTCGCCGACACCAAGTACATCGCCCGTGACGCGCTCGAGTTGATCGAGGTCGACTACGAGCCGCTGCCGCCGGTGGTGGACGCCAAGCGCGCGCTGGACCCTGACGCCCCGGTGATCCGGGACGACATCGAGGGCAAGACGAACAACCACATCTTCGACTGGGAGTCCGGCTCCGCGGAGGAGACGGCCAGGGTCTTCGACGGCGCGGAGGTCGTCGTCACGCAGGAGATGCTCTATCCGCGGGTGCATCCCGCGCCGATGGAGACCTGCGGCACCGTCGCGCACATGGACCCGGTCACCGGGAAACTGCTGGTGTACTCCACCAATCAGGCCCCGCACGCGCACCGCACCATCTACGCGCTGGTGGCGGGCATCCCCGAGCACAAGATCCAGATCATCTCGCCGGACATCGGCGGTGGCTTCGGCAACAAGGTCGGCATCTACCCCGGGTACGTGCTGGCCGTCGTCGGGTCGATCGTCACCGGCAAGCCGGTGAAGTGGATGGAGGACCGCAGCGAGAACCTGATGGCCACCTCGTTCGCCCGGGATTACCACATGACGGGCAGCATCGCGGCGACCAAAGACGGCAAGATCCTCGGCCTCAAGGTCGACGTGCTCGCCGATCACGGCGCGTTCAACGGCACGGCTCAGCCGACCAAGTTCCCGGCCGGTTTCTTCCACATCTTCACCGGCAGCTACGACCTGCAGGCCGCGTACTGCTCGGTGAAGGGCGTCTACACGAACAAGGCGCCCGGCGGCGTCGCGTACGCCTGTTCGTTCCGGATCACCGAGGCGGTGTACCTGGTCGAGCGGATGGTCGACATCCTGGCCGCCGAGCTGAAGATGGATCCGGCCGAGCTGCGGCTGAAGAACCTGTTGCGGCCCGAGCAGTTCCCGTACGTGTCCAAGACCGGCTGGGAGTACGACAGCGGTGAGTACCCGCGCGCGCTGCGGCTGGCGATGGAGATCGCCGGGTACGACGAGCTGCGCCGGGAGCAGGCGCAGAAGCGGGCCCGCGGCGAGCTGATGGGCATCGGGATCTCGTTCTTCACCGAGGGTGTCGGCGCCGGGCCGCGCAAGCACATGGACATCCTGGGCCTGGGCATGGCCGACGGCTGCGAGCTGCGGGTGCACCCGACGGGCAAGGCGCAGGTCAGGCTGTCGGTGCAGACCCAGGGCCAGGGGCACGAGACGACGTTCGCGCAGATCGTCTCCGAGGAACTCGGCATTCCGCCGGAGGACATCGAGGTGATCCACGGCGACACCGACAACACCCCGTTCGGGCTGGGCACCTACGGTTCGCGCTCCACCCCGGTGTCCGGCGCGGCGGCAGCCATTGTCGCGCAACGGGTCCGGGAGAAGGCGAAGATCATCGCCGCGGCCGCGCTCGAGGTCGGCGTCGACGACCTGGAGTGGGACCACGGCCGGTGGCAGGTCAAGGGCGACCCCGAACAGGGCCGGACGATCGCCGAGATCGCGATGCTCAGCCACGGGACGCTCACCCTGCCCGACGGCGTCGAGGGCCACTTGGACGCCTCGGTGGTCTACGACCCGCCGAACCTGACGTACCCGTTCGGCGCGTACATCTGCGTCACCGACGTCGACCCCGGTACCGGGGTGGTGAAGGTCCGCCGGTTCATCGCGGTCGACGACTGCGGCCCGCGGATCAACCCGATGATCGTCGAGGGCCAGGTGCACGGCGGCCTGGCCGACGGTGTCGGGATGGCGCTGATGCAGCTGATCGCCTTCGACGAGGACGGCAACTGCGTCGGCGGGTCGTTCATGGACTACCTGCTGCCCACATCGCTGGAGTGCCCGAGCTGGGAGTTGGGTGAGACGGTGACGCCGTCACCGCATCATCCGCTGGGGCTCAAGGGAGTCGGCGAGTCGGCGACCGTCGGGTCGCCGCCGGCGGTGGTGAACTCGGTGATGGACGCCATCTCCCCGTTCGGCGTGCGGCACGCGGACATGCCGCTCACCCCGGCGAACGTCTGGATGGCGATGCAGGGCACCCCGGTGCGGACCGACCTGGCCATCACATGACGCGGCGGGCACCGCGGTGAGCAACGCGGATCTGGACCTGCGGGCGACACAGCTGCGCCGGCAGGGTGTTCCGTTCGTCCGGGCACGGGTGGTGCTGGCGGAGAAGCCGACGTCGGCGAAGGCCGGTGACGAGGCGATCATCCACGCCGACGGGTCGATCGAGGGGTTCGTCGGCGGGACGTGCGCGGAGACAACCGTGCGGGCGCAGAGTCTGCTGCTGCTGGACACCAGCGAGCCGCTGCTGCTTCGGATCACGCCGACCGAGGAGCCGGTTCCCGGCGACGTCCGCGTCGCGCCGGGAACGCGGACCGTGCACAACCCCTGCCTGTCCGGCGGGACGCTGGAGATCTTCCTCGACCCGGTGGTCCCGCCGCCGCTGCTGGCCGTGCACGGGGAGGGCCCGATCGCCGCGGCACTCACCCGGCTCGCCGGCGAACTCGGCTACCGCGCCGCCCCCGTCGGTGCCGTGCCGCTCATCGGTGCACTGGCGGTGGTGGTGGCCTCGCACGGGCGGGAGGAGGTCGAGACGCTGGCCGCCGCCCTGGACGCCGGGGTGCCGTACATCGGTCTGGTGGCGAGCAGGCGGCGCGCGGCGGGGGTGCTGGCCGATCTGGCCGAGGCCAGACCGGACCTCGCCGGTGTCGCGGCGGGGCGGGTGCACAGTCCGGCCGGGTTGGACATCGGCGCGAGAACGGCATCGGAGATTGCGTTGTCGATCCTGGCGGAGGTGGTCACCGAGCGGGTCAGGGTGCGATCATCGCCGCCCTCGCGGACGGAAGTGCCACCGGCGGAGGCGGTCGACCCGATCTGCGGCATGACGGTGGCCGCGGTGGACACCAGCCTGCATCTGGATCACGACGGTCAGCGCTGGTACTTCTGCGGACCCGGCTGCCAGCGCGCCTTTTCTGCCGAGCACCTGCCCGACCCGGTGGCTGGGTACGCTGCATCGTGACCTCGCCGGCCGACCTCGCGCGGATCGTCCCGGACGTGCCGGCGCTGCGCCAATTGCTCGGTGGCGTTGGGTATCTCGCCGATGACGGCCTGGCCACCGCCCTGTTCTGCTCCGTCCGGCTGGGCCAGCCGCTGCTGCTGGAGGGCGAGGCCGGCGTCGGCAAGACGTCGGCGGCCAAGGCGGTCGCCGAGGTGCTCGGCACCCCGCTGCTGCGGCTGCAGTGCTACGAGGGCATCGACATCGCCGAGGCCGCCTACGAGTGGAACTACCCGCGCCAATTGCTGGCCATCCGGCTGGCCGAGGCGAAAGGGGATGCGCTCGGCGCCGACGACCTGTTCCGCCGCGACTACCTGGTGGAGCGGCCGCTGCTCCGCGCCGTCGAGCACCCCGGACCGTTCCCCGCCGTGCTCCTGATCGACGAGATCGACCGCGCCGATGAGCATTTCGAGGCTTACCTGCTCGAACTGCTGGCCGAGCGGACGATCACCGTGCCGGAGATCGGGACGATCACGGCGGCCGTTCCGCCGATCGCGATCCTGACGTCGAACCGCACCCGCGATCTGCACGACGCCCTCAAGCGGCGCTGCCTGTACCACTGGATCGGCCACCCCGACCTGGCCCGCGTCGTGGCCATCGTGCGGGAACGGGTTCCCGGCGCTCGGGAAGCGCTCGCCGCGCAGGCCGCGGCGGCCACCGGGCGACTGCGCACCCTCGACCTGCAGAAGCCGCCGGGCACCGCGGAGGTCATCGACTGGGTGCGGGCACTGCACGTACTCGGCTTGCCCGTGCTCGACACCGCCTCGGCCGCAACGACTCTCGGGTCGGTCCTGAAGTACCGGGAGGACCAGGAGGTGGCGGTCGGCGCCGGACTGGGCTGGGTGGTCGGTGACTGAGCAGAGCGCGACGGTGGTCAACGGCGCCACGGTCCACAGTGCGCCGGGCGCCCCCGATCTCGCGGCGGTGTGTGCCGGTTTTGCCGCGCTGCTCGGCGACGCCGGGATCGGTGTGCCGGTGCAACGGACCGTCTGGTGGGCGCAGGCCACCGCCACGGCCCGGCCGGCCACGGTGACCGAGATGTACTGGCTCGCGCGGGTCACCCTGGTGGACCGGCCGGAGCAGGTCCCGACGTTCGATGCGGTCTTCGCGCAGGTGTTCCGCGGGATGGTCGATGTCGCCGACTTCCGGGGCCAGGCGCAGGAACTGCCGACCGCGCACACCACACCCGGGCCGCCGCAGGACGCCGGAGCAGAGGCCGCCGCACCGCCCAGCCGTCACCCGGACGGACCGCAGGAACCCCGTCCGGTGGGTGCCGGCGCGGACGCCGACGAGTCGGGTGGCGAGGCCGAAGAAGACGGTCCGCCGGCCATTCTCGCCGCCGCCTCGGAGCTGGAGATCCTGCGCGACAAGGACTTCGCCGACTGTGACGCCGACGAGCTCGCCGAACTGGCCCGGATCATCGACCGGATGAAGGTCGTCGCGCCGGTGCGGCCCTCGCGCTGGGAACCGACCCGGGGCTCCGGCCGGACGATCGATCTGCGGCGCACCCTGCGGGCAGCCTGCCGGACGGCCGGTGATCCCATCCGCATCCACCACCGCCGGCGCGGTACGACGCCCCGCCGGGTGGTGCTGTTGGCCGACGTGTCGGGCTCGATGCAGGCGTACTCGCGGGTCTACCTGCGGATCCTGCAGGGCGCGGTGCTCGGTGCCCGGGCGCACGCCTACGTCTTCGCGACCCGGCTGACCCCGGTCACCCGCACGCTGCACCGCGGCCGCCGGGAGGACGCGATCGCCCGGGCGCTGGCGACGTCACCGGACGCCTCCGGCGGAACCCGGATCGGCGCCGCGGTCAAGCAGTTCCTGGACACCGACGGCCGGCGCGGCCTGGCGCGCGGGTCGGTCGTCGTCATCGTGTCCGACGGCTGGGAACGGGCCGACCCCGCGCTGCTCGGCGAGCAGATGAGCCGCCTCGCGCGGCTGGCGCACCGGGTGATCTGGGTGAACCCACGGAAGGCGGCCCCCGGCTTCGCGCCGCTGACCGGCGGCATGGCCGCGGCGCTGCCGTTCGTGGACACCTTCGTGTCCGGGCACTCGGCGCGGTCGGTGGCCGAACTGCTGGACGCCATCGCCGCCGGCTGACGGCTGGACCGATCGGGCACCAGTTCGTGCCCGAAGGAACGGCCGGACGACCCTGCCACCGTCCGCTGTGGCTGTGCGCAAATGGCCGTGGAAGAGCGGAGACCGGGCATGTCGATCGGCACCTCGATGGACGCTGGGCACGAATCCGCAGCCGGTTCCCGGACCCGCGAATCGCCCCGGACGACCGAACGCCGAGCGGCGTCACCGGCCGGCATGCCGGCCGCGCTGCTCGCCCTGCAGCGAGCGGCCGGCAATCGCGCGGTCAGCCGGCTGCTGGGCGATGGCCCGCGTCCCCTGCCGGGCGGTTCCGGCACGCGGCCGATGCCGACCGGTCCCGCCGTGTCGGCGGTGTCGGAGGGGTCCGCCGGCGCAGCGGTCGACATCCCGGCGTCCGTCGCCGGCACCGTGGGCGCCTTCGGTGCGGACCTGCTGCGCGCGGCGCAAGCGCCCGCGCCCGCCGCGCATCGGACACCGCTGCGCCCGCTCGATGGCGGGCAGGCCATTCCCGCCTCGGTGCGAGCGCCCTTCGAACGCTCATTCGGGTACGACTTCTCGCCCATCCGGCTGCACACGGGTCCGGACGCCCAGAGTGCGGCGGCCTCGGCGCGGGCCGCCGCCTTCACCCTCGGCGACCACGTCGTCCTGGGACGCGATGTCGACCTGTCCAGCGCCGGCGGACAGCACATCCTCGGACACGAGCTGGCACACACGGTGCAGGCGCGACTCGGCGGACATGGCTCCGGGCGGATCAGCGACCCTTCCTGGCCGGCCGAGCAGGAGGCCGAGCGGGCAGGCGCGGCCGCAGCCGCGGGGAGGTCGCACACCGTCCGGGAGTCGGCGGGCGACGACCTGCACCGCATCGCACCGTGGTTGATCCTCGCCGGCATCGGATTGGCCGCGGGGCTGGTTATCTGGGCGGCCTCCGACAGCCCGGAGGAGAACCGCGAGCGCCACGCTGCGGGCGCCCCCAACCCGGCGGAGGAGGTGTGGGCGCTGATCCCGGTCTACGGGTCCGTGCAGCAGATCCGGGAAGCCGACTCCTACTTCCAGCGGGTGCTCGGCGTGGGGTTCCTCATGCTCGATTGCGCGACCCTGGGCACCGCGGGCATCGCCGGGAAGGCGCTCATCAAGGCCCCCGGAGCGCTGATCCGGACCGCCATCGCGCGTCGAGGGGCCGTGCTGGCCGTCCGCGAGGGCGGGGAGATCGCGACCGAGGCGATGGCGAAGGAAACCGCTGCCACGTTCGCGAAGGAGGGCGGCACGCTGCTGGCCTCGCAGGCCCAGGCGGGCACCGAGATGCTGTCGGCACTGCAGCGGGGCAGCCTCGTCGTCGTCACCGAGGGCGGTTTGAATCACGCGGCGATCTACGCGCGCAACGCCGCCGGGCAGGTGATGAAGGTGCACGGCGGGCCGCTGCGGGTGCTGTTCGGCACCAGCGCCCGGGAGGTCAGCTCCTCCACCGGGCAGACCATCGCCAAACGCGCCAACGCCTACCTGATCATCGAGGCCGGCGAGAACACGGTCAGCATCGAGCAGGCCATCGCCCGGGTGTCCGACAGCGGCCCGGCGGCGCTGCGCTGGTTGGGCGGCAATCCGACCAGCTGCGGGATCGCCCAGGGTGCACTGCTGGAGGCATCGGGTCTGCCGGCCGCGACACTGAGCAAGCTGCTCCCCGCCGGTGGCGCGGCCGGCCGCATGCTGCCGATCACCATCCTCGACCAGATGGCCACATCGGGTGGTCTGCGTTTCGTCGAGGGCGGCATGTCCAGGATCATCGGCGGAACCGTCATCCAGGGTGGCCTGCTGGGTGCGGGCGCGGCACTCGGCCCGGTGGCGTCCGGGATGACCCGGTTCATGGTCGCCGATGCCCTGCAGGACACCGGCGAACCCGCTGGTGCTCAGGCCGGTACCAGCGCGCCGGCCGGTGCCGCCGGCGGCCGCACCCGGCAGTCGGACGACGCGGCCATCGCCATCGTCGCGCGGTTCGGGAAGTCACCCGCCGGCCCCTCGGCCACCATCCGGTCCGCGCTGCCGGACGTCGTACCGGGTTGGTACGTGCTCAGCCCCGAGTTCCACGAGTCGGTCCGCGTGTCCCTGGTGCACATCGGCATGGACGAGGCGATCGCCAGGGACATCATCGGCGGCTGATCGGGCGCCTGATTACCCGCTGCGCCGAAGCCAAACCTGATCAGACCCTGCTCATGCTCACACCGAAGTCGTTAGCTAGTTAGCAAAGCGCTTGCTAACATTGCTAACAGCTGCGGTGAACGTCGCGGCCACCGACCACCCGGTCACCCCCGCCTCCCCGGCCGCTCAAACCGCAGGGGACGGCACGGGGCAGGCACGAGCCCACCAGAGATCCTCAAGGAGCTACATGACCATCACCGACACCTACACCACCGTCGCCAGCCAGGCACGCGAGGTCACCGACCGGTCCGTCGAGGCGTGGAAGCGCAGCGCAAAGACCGTCGTCGAGCAGGCCACCGCCGCCACCAAGCTGCCGACCGTCGACCTCGTCCAGCCGATCGAGCGCTACTTCGAGTACGTCCAGCGCTCCGTCGAGGTCTCCCGCGACCTGGCCACCAAGTGGGCCGAGTCCGTCACCAACCTCTCCGGTGTGGTGCGCGAGCAGGCCGAGCGGATGAGCACCGTGGTGATCGAGCAGGCCGACACCGTCGGCGACATCGTGACCCAGCAGGCCGAGACCGTCGAGCACATCGCCGACGAGCAGGCCCAGCAGGCCGAGCGCGTGCAGCAGGAGCAGGTCCGGCTGGCCGAGAAGGCCGAGCAGGAGCGCGTGGAGGCCGAGCAGGCCCGCCAGGCGGAGCAGGAGCAGGCCGAGAAGGAGCAGGCCCGCCAGGCCCGCGCCGCGGAGCGTGCAGAGGCCCGGGCCGCGCACGCCAAGGCCCGCGAGCAGTACGAGAACCTGACCAAGGCCGAGCTGGCCGAGCAGCTGGCCGAGCGCGGTCTGCCGAAGTCGGGCAACGTCGAGGAGCTCATCGAGCGCCTCGTGAGCGCCGACAGCGAGTGAACCGACCGGGACAACGTCCCGGCGCTTCACCGCACCACGGCACCGCCAGCATGTCCTGACGCCGGTGCGGGCACTTCAGCCCGCACCGGCGTCAGCCATTTCCGCACCCAGTACCCGGAGGTTCTCCCCCTGATGACCCGCACCGCACCGCTCGCCCCGACCATGCCCGCCGAACTGTTCGTGCACCGGACTGGGTCGGGCACTCCTCTGGTGCTGCTGCACGGCATGGGCGAGTCACATGTGGGCTGGCGGCCGGTGATCGACGGTCTCGCCCGCCATCACGACGTGCTGGCCATCGACCTCCCTGGCTTCGGCAGGTCCCCCGCGCTGCCGTCGCACGTTCCGCCGACCGCGGCGAATCTCGCGGCGTCCGTGCAGGCGACCCTCGACGGCTTCGGTATCGGCGACTACGCCGTCGCGGGGTACTCGCTCGGTGCGCGGGTGGCGCTCGACCTGGCCCGCAGCCCGCGGGTGCAGGCCGTCATCGCGATCGGCCCCGATGGCCTGGGCACGCCACTCGAGCGCGTCCAGGGCTACCTGGCGCTGCTCGCCGGCCGCGGCATGGCACTCGCGCTCGCGCCGGCCGCCCCCGAACTGAGCCGCACACCGCTGGGGCGGATGTGGTTCTTCTCCGGCAACCGCAGCATGCCCTGGCAGCTGGCCCCGTCCGATGCCCGCGAACTGCTGACCGGCTTCGCCGAAGCCCCCGCCTACGACGCCGTCAACTGGGTCGGGATGTTCGACATCGCAACGCATCTGCGCACCATCGAGCAACCGGTCCTGCTGCTGCAGGGCACCGCCGACCCGATCACCGCGCAGGTGATGCGCTACCTGCCGCTGATTCCCGGTGCCGAGCTGAAACTCCTGCCCGGCCTGAACCACGTCCCGATCTCCGACGACCCGGCCGGGATGGTCGGCCACATCGAGGAGTTCCTGCAGCGCACCGCGCCGGAGCCGGCGAGCGCCTGACACGGCGGGCGACCACCGGCGCACGACAGCTCGGCCCGGAGGCCGGTGGCCGGCCCCCGAGGCCTACGCCTCCGGGGCCCGGGTCCGCGGCGGCCGAGTCGTCGGTGCGGCCGCCACGACGACATCCGCAGTCGGCGTCCGCAGCTCGTCGACCCGGACCAGCGCCACGCCGAGCAGGATGAAAGCGCCGCCGATGAGCTGGATCACGGTCGGCAGCTGACCCAGCAGCAGCCAGGCGAACAGCACCGCGAACAGCACCTCGGTCAGGCCGACGAACGAGGCCAGCTTCGAGCCCAGCCGGCGGGTCGCGGAGATCCCCAACACGTACGCCAGCGCCGCCGCGATCAGCGACAGGCCGATGACCGGCACCAACCAGCTGACCTGGTGACCGGCGAAGTCGACGTCATCGGTGTTCGCCGCCATCGGGAGCGCCCCGACGGCGCCCAGCAGCAGCAGGGCCACCGCACCGACCGTCATCCCACCGCTGGCCATCGCGACCGGTGGCAGTTCGCTGTCGCTGCCCGCCGACAGGATGAAGAACAACGCCAGCCCGACGGCGGCGCCGAGCCCCCAGAGCACCCCGACGACGTCGACCTTGGTCCCGCCCGTCAGGTCCAGCACCAGCGCCAGCCCCAGCACCGCGGCGGCCGATCCGGCGATGGTGAGCGTGCGGGGACGCTGCCGGGTACGGAACCACAGCCAGCCGACGATCAAGATGATGCCCATGTACTCGAGCAGCAGTGCGACGCCGACCGAAAGGTGTTGCACCGCATTGAAGTACGCCACCTGGCAACCCGCGACAGCGACCAACCCGTAGATGGTGACCATGCCGAGGTTGCGCCGGAGCACGGCCCAGCGCCCGCGGAGAAGCACCAGGGCGGGCACCGCCAGGATGATCGCCGCGACGCTGATCCGCACCGTCACCGCGGCACCCGGCGACCAGCCGGCATCGATCAGCGCACTGGCGAACGTGCCGGAGGTGCCGAAAGTCGCCGCCGACAGCAGCGCGAGCAAGAAGCCGGTGCGGGCGACGGGCTGCTCCAGCATGGTGACCTCCCGGTATCAGGCGCGGCGGCGCACGCCGTCGATGACGCTGTTCTGACCGCCGCCACACCTGGTCAAGAGCGACCTGGTCATGAGCAAAACGGTTTATGCTTGTGACACTACGGTTGCAGCCTGACAGGAGTCAAGATGGTTTTCGCTCATGACACCGAGGTCTCGCTGGCCGCTGCCGCCGCGCTGGTCAACACCAAGGACGTCCTGGACCCCGACCACGAGGGACTGCCGGACGTCGCGGCACTGCGGACGTTCGTGCAGACCTGGGGGTGGACCGGGCGCTTCGTCGGCGACCAGGAGGAACTGGACCAGGTCCGCGCGCTGCGTCCCCGGCTCCGGGAGATCTGGCTGGCCGACCGCGACGGAGTCGTGCGGATCGTCAACGAGTTGCTGCGGGAATTCCACGCCTTGCCGCAGCTGATCAAGCATGACGAGTGGGACTACCACCTGCACGCCACCCCGGACGCCGCCCCACTCGCCAGCAGGATGGCGGTCGAGGCGGCGATGGCGGTCGTCGATGTCGTCCGCAGCGACGAGCTGTCCAGGCTGCGGATCTGCGACTTCCCGACCTGTGACGACGTGGTGGTGGACCTGTCGAAGAACCGGTCCAAGCGGTTCTGTGAGGGCAACTGCGGCAACAAGGCCGCGGTCGCCGCCTATCGTGCACGCCGGGCCGACCGGCGACCCGCCGGGCGAGCCTGACGTGCAGTCCCGCCACACCGGACGGTCCCGCCGCCGTCACGGCCATCGGAGACTCTCGAGTCCGGACAACACACGTGACACCTTGACGCCCTAGGTAGAGTACGACTCAGACATCGGCCACACGCCTCGTACCCGGGTGGTGTCGAGTCGGTGACCAACCCGGTCGGAGGGTGGCGACGGCATGGTGGGGCGGCGACAACAATCACGCAGGTTCGCGGTCATGGTCGTCGGTGGTGTGCTTGCGTTGGCGTCCGCGTGCACCGGTCAACCGGCGGACTCCGCCGGTCCGCCGGCGCCGACCGGGTCCGCAGCCGGTGCCTCGTCGACGGCCCCGTCCTCTCTCGCGGGCAGGTTGCAGGAGCAGGTCGATACGTACCTCAGTGCGGGTGGCCGCTACGACGAACTGATCAACGGCATCGTCGTCAACGTCGACGGGCGGGAACTGGTCGCCCACTACCGGGCCGGCTCCGGCCCGAAAGATGCCCACAACGTGTATTCGGTGACAAAGACCGTGATGTCGATGCTGATCGGGATCGCGATCCAGGAGGGGCGGATCCGCTCGGTCGACGCGACACTCGCAGAGTTGCTTCCCCAGTACGTCGGCGTCATGGCCGACGGCGTCGGCGCCGTCACGCTGAGACAGCTGCTCACCATGACCGGCGGTCTGGCCCCGGATGAGCGGACACAGCGGTACGGCCCGCACGCCGACTGGACGAAGGTCACGCTGTCGACGCCACTGTGGCAGGCGCCCGGAGAACGCTTCCTGTACTCCAGCCCGGGTGCCCATCTGCTGTCCGCGATCCTGGCCCGGGCCACCGGAACGTCCGTGCTGGACTACGCGCGCGCCAAGCTGTTCGATCCGCTCGCGATCTCCACCCACCCGGCCGAGGAGCCGGTGTCCTCGGTGGACAACCTGACCGCGTACGACGCCCGGACCGGATTCGGTTGGTCCACCGACCCGCAGGGCCTTCATCTGGGCCTGGCCGACCTGAAGATCACCGCCCCGGACATGGTCAAGCTCGGCAGGCTGTACCTGAGCGAAGGTCGTTGGGACGGGCGCCGGCTCGTTCCCGCCGCGTGGGTGCGCGATTCCATCCGGAGACACGTCACCGTCGAGGACACGCCGGACGGCTCCGCCGGTTACGGCTATCTGTGGTGGATCCCGCCCGCGCCCGAGCATCCGGCCTACGCGGCCATGGGACACGCCGGCCAGCTCATCCACGTCGTCCCGGACCTCGGCCTCGTCGTAGCGGTGTCGTGCCAGGACGCGCCCGACTCGTTCGACGCCACCAACTTCATCGACTTCGTCGACCGGCAGATCATTCCCGTCCTGGCCGGCTGACGCTCGGCGGCCGGCCGGGGCGACTAGCTCAACGGGCTGACGCCGCCCATGAACGGCCGGTCCACCCGGGGATAGTCCGCGTCCGGTCCTTCCTTGATCTTTCCGCAGTGGATGCATTCCTTCATGCGGTACTTGCGATTCTCCGGATTGTCCTGGTTGACGGTGCGGTAGTGGTGGCGTCCGAGTCGACACGGCCACCTGGTCGCGGTGACCGCGATGGCGGTCGAATCAGCCGCATGCAATGCCGAACGCAGGGCGAAGCAACCCGCCAGGGCACTCGCGGCTTCCCGGACCTGCCGTGTGCGGGCCAGATCGACGATCTCGGCCCGGTATTCGTCCCGCCAGCGGTCCCTGGACCTCGCCGGCAGAGGCTGCACACTCAGCGAGATGAGCGCGGCAGCCACCGGTGTCGGTGTCCGGATGAAGCCGGGCGGTAGCGGCCTCATGTCGTTTCTCCGATCGGGCGCCATCGACCCACGACCGGCGCCCGACGCGCATACGCTTCGGCAAGAGCGACTCGGGCGAGAGCCAGACCGCTTTCGTTGATGCGGTACGTGCGACGACGCGGGCGGCCCGCCTGCTGTGGATCGATCGACTCCCAGGAGCTGTCGACCCAGTGCAGCGCCTCGAAGCGCGCCAGGATCGGATGGAGCGTTCCACTGGACAGTCCGGTCGCCGCGGACAATTCCATACCGTACCGATCGGTGCCCGGATCCTGGATCAAGGCCCGTAGGACTGACTCGGTCGCCAGGGTCATCCCCGGACTCGCGTCGCCCATGGGTTGAATTCTACTTAGGGGGGCAAGGGAGTCCGTTGCACCCGTTGCCACCGCGATGACGCCCGTCGAGATGGAGCCCGCGATCACGCGGCGGGGTCGACCGGTCATCCGCCCGGGCATGATGGCCGCGTGAGCGCCTTCGAGTCCAAGCCCTGGTTGACGGCCTACGCGCCAGGCGTGCCGGCGGAGATCGCCCCCGTCGACCAGACGCTGGTGGAGATGATGGAGCGGTCCGTCGACCGGTTCGGCAACCGGGTCGCCCTCGACTTCTTCGGCGCCACCACCACCTACCGCGAGCTCGGTGACCGGATCCTCCGGGTGGCGAACGCGCTGCACCGGCGCGGTGTCCGCCGCGGTGACCGGGTTGCCCTGGTGCTGCCGAACTGCCCCCAGCACGTCATCGCGTTCTACGCCGTGCTGCGACTGGGAGCCGTTGTGGTGGAACACAACCCGCTCTACACCGACCGCGAATTGCGGCACCAGTTCGACGATCACGGCGCCACCGTCGCCATCGTCTGGGACAAGGTCGCGGACACCGTGGTGGCGTTCCCGGCGGAGATGGGCGTCCGGACGGTGATCTCGGTCGACCTGACCGCGGCGATGCCGCTGCGCAAACGGCTCGCCCTGCGACTGCCGCTGACCCGGGCGCGGGATGCCCGCGCCGCGCTCACCACCGGCCGGCTCAGCACCGGCGCGGTCGCCTTCGGCGCGGTGGTCCGCGCGCGTCGGCTCGGTCGCGCGCACCCCGGCCCCGCGCTGGGTGACACCGCGGTCCTGCAGTACACCAGCGGCACCACCGGCAGCCCGAAGGGCGCCATCCTCACGCACCGCAATCTGCGGTCCAACGCCGCGCAGGGCGAGGCCTGGGTGGTCGGCATGCGGCCCGGCGAGGAGATCTTCTACGGCGTCCTGCCGATGTTCCACGCCTACGGACTCACCCTCTGCCTGACGTTCGCGATGAGCATGGGCGCGCGACTGGTGTTGCTGCCAATGTTCGACGAGACGCTGGTGCTCGACGCCATGAAGCATGCTCCCGCCACGTTCCTGCCCGCCGTGCCGCCGATCTACCAGCGGCTGGCGGCCGCGGCGGCGGAGCGAAAGGTCAGCCTGCGCGGAATCCGGTACGCCATCTCCGGCGCGATGGGCCTGCCCGTATCGACCGTGCGGACCTGGGAGCAGGCGACCGGCGGCCTGCTCGTCGAGGGATACGGCATGACGGAGGCGTCACCGATCGTCGCGGGCAACCCGATCGGACCGAGCCGGCGCCCTGGCACCGTCGGAATCCCGTTTCCCAGCACCGACATCCGGGTCGTCGATCCCACCGACCCGGCCGTCGACCGCGGCGTCGGCGAGGAGGGTGAACTGCTGGTCCGCGGGCCGCAGGTGTTCACCGGGTACTGGAACCGCCCCGACGAGACGGCCGAGGTGCTGCTGCCGGACGGCTGGCTGCGCACCGGTGACGTGGTGCGGGTGTCGGCCGACGGCTTCATCGAGATCGTCGACCGGGTCAAGGAACTCATCATCACCGGCGGCTTCAACGTCTCGCCGTCGGAGGTGGAGGAGGTGCTCCGGTCGCACCCCGACATCGCCGACGCCGCGGTGGTGGGCCTGCCCGGCGCCGGCGGCGGAGAGATCGTCGCGGCGGCCGTCGTGCTGACCGACGGCGCGGTCCTGGACGTCGAGGCACTGCGCAATCACTGCCGGGAGCATCTGACGGCCTACAAGGTGCCGCGCACCATCACCGCAGTGGCGGACCTTCCGCACTCGATGATCGGCAAGGTGCTGCGCCGCGAGGTGCGCGGGCAACTGCTCGCCGATCAGTGAACCGGCGACTGCCGTTGTCATCCTGGTCGGGTGACGCGGTCACGTGTGCGATGGACATACCGTCGGCGGGCAGGTCGCAGCCGGCAGCCCGGCCGTTCAGCGGAGCCCATTGCGAGGAGGAGTCGACCACGGCGTGTTGACCCGAAGGTGTCCGAATCACGACTCGGCGTCGTCAGGACCGACCCCGGCAGGACGGCGGTTCGGCGCAACATTTGTTCGGCCGCGGTGGGGGCCCGGTGCCGATGCCCAGCGCGCCACCCGAAACCTGTCTGTCCGGTTGCTGGCGTTGCTGCCGTGTGATCCAGTTGGGCCGGTCGGACCGTTCGAGCAGTTCGGGGTGCCAGCCGACAGGAATTGAGCCGCCCGGCCGACGTCGAGACGGCGAGTTGATGCAGGTCCACAACGATTGATGAGGAGGCACCATGGCAGTAGGTCCGGTCGATGTCATGATCATCGGATTCCCCGGCAACAAATTCACCGGTCGAATCGCTCCGGCACTCATGGAGTTGGTCGACAACGGCACCATTCGTGTGGTCGACCTTCTTTTCGTCATGAAGGACAGCGACGGCGTGGTGACCACCATCGAGGCCGAGGACCTGGAAGCCGACGCCGGCTCCGGCTTCATCGGTATCGATGTGGCGCAACCAGGTGCGCTCGGCGCGGAGGATGCCGAAGAGGTGGCCGACGATCTTCCACCGAACAGTTCGACATTGCTGATCGCATTCGAGAATCTCTGGGCCGCCAAGATGGTCGACGCGCTCGAGGCGGCAGACGCCGTCGTGATCGACCAGATCCGCATCCCGGCGGACGTGGTGGGAGCTGTTCTCACCGCACAGTAGTCATTCGCACAGTAGTCATTCAGACAGTAGTCATTCGCACAGTAGTAATCGTTGTTCGTGTTGTTCGAGCTGGAGAAGGGGATTCACATGGGACTTCTGCGCATGGCGGCCCGAACTGCCGTTGTGGCCGGCACGGCCACAGCGGTGTCGGGTCGGGTGGCGCGCCGTCAGGCACGCAAGTACGACCAGCCTGCGGAGCAACCGCAGGAACAACCGCAGTATCAGGAGCAACCGCAGTATCAAGAGCCGCCTGCGCAGGCGGAGCCACCCGCCGAGGACGACTCCCTCTCCGCCCAGATCCAGGAGATGGCGAAGCTGCACACCGCGGGCGTGATCTCGGACGCCGAATTCGCCGCCGCCAAGGCGAAGATCCTCGGCATTTGATCGGGTCGCGTCGGCGTGACTGACGTCGATACATATTCACGGCTGGCAGGGGTCTACGACGAGATCGTCGTGGACCCCTGCTACGACCGGTGGGCGTCGTTCCTCCACGAGCTGTGGCACGCAGACGGCGCGCCTGCGGTCACCTCGGTCCTCGATGTGTGTTGCGGCACCGGGCTGATGGCCCAGCAACTCCTGGCGCGCGGCTATCACGTCGTCGGGGTGGACGGATCTGCGGCGATGCTGTCGAGAGCACGCGGCCTGCTCGGCCCGGACGCTGTTCTCCTGCAACAGACACTCCCCGATCTGGCGGTCGATGGCATCTTCGACGCGACCATCTCCACCTTCGACGGGTTCAACTACCTCACGCCCGCACAACTGAGCGCGACGTTTCACGCCATCTCCGGGAAACTGCGATCCGGCGGCTGGCTCGTCTTCGACGTGCACACGGACACGATGATGGAGTTTGCCGCCGCCAACCCCGTGGTCGACGGACACTCGCACGGGCATGACTTCTCGATCGTCAACGAGGTCGACGTCGGTGCGCGCACCTGTGACACGACGATCGACATCACCCGAACCGCCGACGGCGATGCCTTCACCGAGCGCCACCGCCAATACTTCTTCACCGAACAGCAGATCCGGGCCGCGCTGCAGAAGGCCGGATTCACGATCCTGTCGGTGACGGAGGAATACAGTCACCGGCCCGCGGACGCAGCGACCTTGCGGGCCACATGGGTGGCTCGCCGGTCGGAACGTCGGGCCGCGGCCGCGGTGGACCAGCGGAAGCGGCCCTGACCCGCATCCCGCCGATGGCAGCACGCACGTCCTGGCGATGCAGTTCCTCGACTTTCGACCGATGTGCGGCATGCGAGACTGCCGTGACTTGATCCGTCATCACGGCCTGAGGTGTTCGATCACGAAGTCGTGACGGTCGGCCAATCGTTGCGCGATCAGCGACCGATGGCAGGCCTGGGGGTCGCGCTCGACACAGAACAGAGCCGCAGCCCCGCTTTCCGGTAGGCGTGCAACCACGGACACGAGATCGGCATGATTCAGAATCTCGGTGGTGTAGCGGACGGTGTACTCGGCAGCGAGTTCGCGGCGCGTGCGTTTGCCGACCCCTTGACGGTGATCGTCAGCATATTGGACCTGGCGCAATTCGGTCGTCGGCGCGAATTCCTTCAGGTGGCGATAGCCGATGCGCGCGCCGGCAAGTGCCGTTCGGAGCCTGAGCGAATTCGCCCAGGCGTATTCGGTCCCTCGCACCCCACGACGTTGGCGGACGTCGAGCAACAAACTGACGTCCGCCGTCGCCAATCGTTCCAGGAATGAGGCCGCCGTGAAGCCATAAACCCCGATTGTCCTCACGGTTCGCATCGGATGTTCCCCCTTTGACTGCTGATTGGCTCCGGGGCGAGCGCCAGGAGCGGCACACGTCGCATTACGCGACAGCGGTTCCTTCGAGTTCGACCATCTGGCCGGGGATGGCAAGCCGCGTGACGCCGAGCATCGTGGTGGTCGGTGCGACGGCGGCGGCCCCCAGCCGCCCGGCAAGCACGCCGTAGTGGGGGAACAGGGCGTCCACGTCGGTGGTGTAGACGTTCAGGCGAATCAGATTCGCCAACGACATGCCGGCTTCGTCCAGCACGGCCTCGAGATTGTCCACGGCGAGCGCGAACTGAGCCGCGATGTCGCCGTCGTGTTCGGGGCGGCCGTCCTTGCTCATCGCGGTCTGCCCCGAGATGTAGAGAGTCCGACTCGCCCCGGAGACGATCTCCCCCTGGTTGAAGCCCATCGCCAGCGACCACATCACCGGGTTCACTGCGGTTCGTTCCATTGCCACTCCCATCGCTGCGGCTGCGAGCGCCCGGCGGCTCGCGTGCCACCGTCTCCAACGCCCGTGAACCAGCGTCGCAACGAATCACGACACCTTGTGTCGTGATATCGGTGAGAATCGGACCATGCGCGCGGATCGGTTGGTCTCGCTGGTGCTGCTCCTGCGTCAACGCGGACAGATGACTGCGGACGAGCTCGCCGGCGCGCTGGAAGTATCCACGCGCACCGTGCTGCGCGACATCGAGGCGCTCTCCACCGCGGGCGTACCCGTCTACGCCAATCGTGGAAGGCGCGGGGGCTTCTCCCTGCTTCCGGGCTTTCGTACGGAACTGACCGGCCTGAACCACGATGAGGCCCTCGCCCTGCTGACCGCCGGCTCCGGTCGAGGCGAGAGGGTGTTCGGCCTCAGTACGGCCCTCGCCTCGGCGATGCGCAAGGTCGTCGATGCCCTCCCGGAGGGCCAGCGGGCCGGTGTGGACGACGCAGCCAGACGCTTGCTGGTCGAGCCAGAAACCGACCTGCTCTCCCGTCGCCGCATCACCGAGGACGTCGCCGCGGGGGTCATGGGCGAGGTTCGACATGCCGTGCTCACCGGACGCAAGCTTCGCTTCCACTACGCCGCGCCACAGAAGGAAGCGCGCTGGCACACCGTCGATCCCATCGGCTTGGTGACCGTCCGCGATCGCACCTACCTGCTGGCGGCGAAGTCGGGGCAGGACCGCACCTACCGGCTCTCGCGCATGCTGGCCGCCGAGGAACTTCCGCAGCCGGCCGAGCGCCCCGCCCACGTCGACCTCGACCGCATCTGGGCCGAACGTAGCGCACAGTTCCTCTCCGAGGACCACATCTCCGTGATCGTCAGGGTTCGAATCTCGCGCCGCGATGAACTTCTCACCATGACACGCGCGGTTCGTACCGAGGAAGCCCCATCCGACGGGTGGGTGCAGCTCGACGTGACTTTCGAGGATCTGCGTCATGCGATCTGGGCGATCTGGCAAATGGGTATCGGTGCCGAGGTCCTCGCCCCCGACACGCTGCGCGCTACGCTGCATGATCGAGCGGTTGCCCTCGCCCAGCGGTACGGCCCGCATTAGCGGCATCCTTTGATGGCCTCGCCACTGAGCGGCGAACAGCACCCTTCTGGCTTCTGCTACCGAGACCTCGGGTGGGGCCGAGTCTTCCGATCACCGCGCGGCGACGCAGTGAGTTGCCCTGTGACCTACCCGTTCTTCAGCACCGCCGACACGGCGAACCTCAGGGTGTCGTCCTCGCTGGTCAGGCGCGCCTGGGCGCCCGGCAGCGCGCGCTCCAGCGAGAGCCCGTTGACGACCGTGAGCAGGAACCGTGCGTGCAACTCCAGATCATCCGTGGTCAGCGACCCGTCCTCCGAGAGCGAGGCCAGCCAGCCGGTGACTCGATGCACGGCGAGCCGTTCGAGCGCGAGGAACGCGTGCTCCGAGTCCGGGTCCGGAGGCGAGGCGACGTAGGCCTGGTGCAGGGAGCTCAGGTAGTTCCGGGCCTGCGCCCCGGCTCCCACCTCGGCGAGCAACATCCGAAGGGACGCGATGAGCCGCTCGGACGGAGTCAGCGCGGGGTCGTTGATCGGCTCGTCGGGGACGTCGATCGATCGCAATCCGGCGACCACCGTGTCGATCAACAGGCGTTGAGTCGGGAAGAAGTGTCTCAGCGAGCCGACGCTCACGCCCGCACGGGCCGCGACCGCCCGGACACTGAGCTTCGCGGTCGGGTCCGCCGCAAGCATCTCTGCCGCCGCGATCAGGATGCGTTGCCTGGTGGTCGGTGCGGCTGAGTCCACCGAATGCACCGCCTGTCTCCGGGTCTAGCACACCGTGATAGCGTCACCGTGGCGTTAGTACACCGTACTACTCCGATGCGACGCGAGGAAATGAGATGACGACTTCCGGGCAGCCTTCGCAGCCGCGACCGCTCTGGAACGGCGCGGTGACCGCCCGTCCGCACGCCGGCTACCGATGCGCCCGAGCCACGGACGTGCAGGCGGCCATCCGTACCGCACGTGAGGAGCGGCTCCCGCTCGCAGTACGCGGCGGAGGACACGACTGGGCCGGTCGCGCGATGATCTCAGGCGGTCTGACGATCGACCTGAGCCCCATGCGACAGGTGACCGTCGACCCGGCAACGGCAGTTGCCACCGTTGCCGGCGGCGCCACCTCGGCCGACGTGGCTGCGGCCGCCCAGCGGTCGGGGCTGGTCGCGATCACCGGGACGGCCGGTGCGGTAGGGATGGCCGGGCTGACGATGGGCGGCGGTTACGGGCCGTTCAGCGGGAGGTTCGGGATCGCCGCCGACAATCTGCTGTCCGCCGACGTCGTCCTGGCTGACGGCACACTGGTCACCGCGGACCAGGAGCATCATCCCGAACTGCTCTGGGCATTGCGCGGTGGTGGTGGCAACTTCGGCGTGGTCACCTCGATGCGCGTCCAGTTGCACACGGTGCCCGCCATCCTCGCCGGAATGATCCTGTTCCCCTTGGACGTGCTGCCGGCTCTCGAGGAGTTCCTGCTGCGTGGGCCGGACGAGCTGACCGTCCAGGCCGGCTTCGTCACGGGTCCCACCGGCGAGCCCGCCCTCTTCGCGGCGCCGACCTGGTGCGGTGAACCGGCAGCCGGGGTTCGCGCGCTGCAGCGGCTCACCGAGGTGGGTGAAGCGCTCATGGAGCAGGTCGGCCCGACCTCCCAGGTCGACCAGCTGGCCACCATCGACGCCATGTACCCGGCCGGCCGTCACGTCCATATCGGGACGCGAACCGTCACCGGGCTCGGCGCGGAAGTGGGTGATCAACTGCTGAAGACGGCGGGAAGCATGACCTCGCCGTTGTCCGCGATCTCGCTGCACTCCCTCCATGGGGCGGCAACCCGCGTGCGCCCTGACGCCGCCGCGTTCCGGAACCGGACCCCGCATCTCATGATCGAGTCCATCGCGGTCTGGGAGGGCCGCGACCCATCCCCGGAGCGACACCAGCAATGGGCGCGGAGCCTGGACGCCCTGCCGGGCGGTTACCCCAACCTGCTGGGCGCCGAGGACGTCGAGCGCGTGGCCGCGGTCTTCGGGCCGAACGCCGATCGCCTGCGCGACATCAAGAGGCAGTACGACCCCGACCACGTGTTCCATGCCACCGGGAGCCTCTACGCCCGCGAGTCTGTGACGCCCGCGAGTCTGTGACGCCCGCGAGCTCCTGACGCCTGCGACGGACGGAGAACGCAC
>JAESFR010000105.1_pt1 | contig 93532 bp, 87 predicted proteins | sample 9266191 | NCBI WGS metagenome assembly JAESFR01 (sample SAMN14503063, study PRJNA617104) | algae metagenome | isolation source: Pleurocapsa minor HA4230-MV1 and co-occurring heterotrophs from cement on... | place: USA: Nuuanu Pali Lookout, Hawaii | collected 2009-07-20
GTCATCCCCCCGAGCCACACCCGCGGCCAGATCGTCACCGCACTACGACTACTCGAACGCAAACAAGTCACCCTCCCACCCAAGAAACACGGAAACATCCCACTATGAGCGAAACGAACGACGACGCCAATTATGTTGCTGCGTCCCTCAGTTGGTCGTTTCGCGGGCAGCCGACCGATACCGACATCGCTGCCGTTGTTGCTGTTCTGACCGCCGCGCAGTCGTCGGTGCTCGTCGAAGCTCCGGTTGTGTCGGATCTGTGGGGTCGACCGGAAGATATGCATCGTTACGGACTTGCCAGTGCTCCAGCCCTTTTCGTCAATGCCCGATATGGCCAGTGAAGGAATTTCAGTACATGACTACCTCGACTTCCCATAAGAAAATCTCGAAAGTCCTTGTCGCCAATCGTGGTGAGATCGCGGTGCGGGTGATCCGGGCGGCCGCCGATGCCGGGTTGGCCAGTGTCGCTGTGTACGCCGAGCCCGATGCCGATGCCCCGTTCGTTCGGTTGGCCGACGAGGCGTTCGCGCTGGGGGGTCAGACCTCGGCGGAGTCGTATCTGGTGATCGACAAGATCCTCGACGCCGCCGCCAAGTCCGGTGCCGACGCCATCCACCCCGGCTACGGGTTCCTCTCCGAGAACGCCGACTTCGCCCAGGCGGTGATCGATGCCGGGCTGATCTGGATCGGGCCGTCTCCGCAGTCGATCCGCGACCTCGGTGACAAGGTCACCGCCCGCCACATCGCCGCCCGCGCGAAAGCACCGTCCGTTCCGGGTACCTCCGAACCGGTGAAGAACGCCGACGAGATCCTCGCCTTCGCCGACGAGCACGGTCTGCCGATCGCGATCAAAGCCGCGTTCGGTGGCGGCGGACGCGGCATGAAGGTCGCCCGCACCCGCGAGGAGATCCCCGAGTTGTTCGATTCGGCCACCCGCGAAGCGGTCGCGGCGTTCGGGCGGGGGGAATGCTTCGTCGAGCGGTACCTCGACAAGCCCCGCCACGTCGAAGCGCAGGTCATCGCCGACCAGCACGGCAACGTCGTCGTTGCCGGCACCCGCGACTGCTCGCTGCAACGCCGCTTCCAGAAACTCGTCGAAGAAGCCCCCGCCCCGTTCCTCACCGACGCCCAACGCAAGGAAATCCATTCGTCGGCGAAAGCGATCTGCCTCGAAGCCGGCTACTACGGTGCCGGGACGGTGGAATACCTCGTCGGCCAGGACGGGCTGGTCTCGTTCTTGGAGGTCAACACCCGCCTGCAGGTCGAACACCCCGTCACCGAGGAAACCTCGGGCATCGATCTGGTGTTGCAGCAGTTCCGGATCGCCAACGGTGAGGAACTGTCGATCACCGAAGATCCCGAACCGCGGGGGCATTCGTTCGAGTTCCGGATCAACGGCGAAGACGCCGGCCGTGGGTTCCTGCCCGCACCGGGCCCGGTCACCACGTTCATCGCCCCGTCGGGTCCGGGTGTGCGCGTCGATTCCGGTGTCGAATCCGGCAGTGTGATCGGGGGCCAGTTCGATTCGATGCTCGCCAAGCTCATCGTCACCGGAGCCACCCGCGAGGAAGCCCTCGCGCGGTCGCGTCGTGCCCTCGCCGAGTTCACCGTCGAGGGGTTGGCGACGGTGATCCCGTTCCATGCTGCGGTGGTCTCCGATCCGGCGTTCATCGGCGACGGGGAGTCGTTCTCGGTGCACACCCGGTGGATCGAAACCGAATGGGACAACCAGGTTCCCCCGTTCACCGCCGGAGCGCCCATCGACGACGAGGAGGTGCTGCCGCGGCAGTCCGTCGTCGTCGAGGTCGGTGGCCGACGCGTCGAGGTCTCCCTGCCCGGGGAACTGTCCCTCGGCGGCGGCAACGGCGGCGGTGCCAACGCGGGTGCAGTGCGGCGTAAGCCGAAACCGCGTACTCGTGGTGGTGCCGGAGCCGGAGCGGCATCCGGTGACGCGGTGACCGCACCGATGCAGGGCACCGTGGTCAAAGTCGCTGTCGACGAAGGCCACACCGTCGAGGCCGGGGACCTCATCGCCGTCCTGGAAGCGATGAAGATGGAAAACCCCGTCAACGCCCACAAAGCAGGCACCATCACCGGCCTGACCGTCACCGCAGGCGACGCCATCACCCAAGGCACCGTCCTCGCAGAAATCAAGTAGGGGAGTGTCCGATGACTGCCATCGCTGAATCGTTCGACGGTGGTACCTCGCCGGTGCATTCCACCGAGCTCGAAATCGTGTCCACGGTGCTGCGCATGGCGTCGGCCGCGCGGGTCCGTCTGGCGGAGGCACTGGACGCGCAGGGGCTGAGCTGGGCGAGGTACGAGGTGCTGGAACTGGTGTCCAGGCGAGGGCCGATGTCCTACAGTGCGCTGTCGCGGGAGTTGGTGCGGCACCGGACGAGTATCACCGCCACGACGGCCAGTCTCGTCGAGTCGGGGCTGTTGGTGCGGAGCGCCAATCCGCGAAATCGGCAGCAGTACATGGTCGAGGCCACCGACTCGGGGCACCGTGCGGTCACTCGGGCCGAGCGTGCGCTCGAACGCGCTCGGTCGAGGATGGCAGTCGATGCCGATTCTGCTCGGACGCTCGAGGTGTTGCGCGGCATCGAGAAGCAGTGGAACGGTCGGCGCTGACCGGCAGGTGACAACACCGGGCCGTCGGCTCTGAATGCAAGTACCCCTGGGGTGATACCCCCAGGGGTACTTGCATACCCCCTTGGGTATGTGCGAAGGTGGGCACGTTCGATCGATCCGGGGTTTCGTCTGCCCCCTTCGATACCCCCACCCGTATAGGAGCACCATGTCGCTGCGTGATGCCGAAGTTCTTCGTCCACCGGATGATCGGCCGGTAGCCGCGCCGGGCCTACTCGGCCGTGCGGGCGGCGCGATGGTGACCCATCGACGATGGGTGTTCGGTGTGTGGCTCATCGCGCTCGTCGGCCTCGGTTCGTTCGCGCCCTCGGTGTTCTCGTCCCTCGCCGGAGCGGGATGGCAGGCGAACGGATCCGAATCCGTTCAGGTTCGAGAATTGGCCCAGCAGCACTTCGGCGGTAATTCCTCCGCCGCGGTGCAGGTGGTCGTCCACTCCGACGCGGAACCCATCACCGATCCCGCTGTTCGGAACGTGATTGCCGACGTGTCCGATGTGTTCGCCGGTGACACCAGATTCGGGGACGTCGTTGCGCCGCAACCGGGGATGACGATCAGCCCGGACGGCCGAACCGGCATCGTCATCGCCGGGGCGAACGGCACGACCGACGAGATGGTCGAAGCCGTCGACGATGTGAAGGAGCGGTTGACCGCGCTTTCGACCGACGGAATCGAGGTGTACCCCACCGGTTCGTCGGCCCTGTGGTCGGACTTCAACCAGGCGAACCACGACGCGATGATCCAGGCCGAATTGTTCTCGTGGCCGGTCACATTGGCCATCATGGTGCTTGCGTTCGGATCACTCGTCGCCGCCGGATTGCCGCTGCTGCTCACCGTTGCCGGTCTCGTCGCATCCGCTGGTGGTCTCGTTCTGCTCAACGGAGTCACGCCGATCTCGGTGTGGGCCATGAACTTCGCGATGATGTTCGCGCTCGCGCTGGGAATCGACTACGCGCTGTTCGTCGTCGCTCGATTCCGCGATGCGTTGCGTCAGGCAGACCCTCGGGCGGCAGTGGCCGAAACCATGGACACCGCAGGCAAAGCCGTCGTGTTGTCCGGGCTGACGGTGTTGGTGAGTCTGTCCGCCGTGCTGCTCGTCCCCGCGCCTGCGGTGCGCACGATGGCTGTCGGAATCATGCTGGCCGTCGCCTTCGTGTTGCTGGCGACCATGACGCTGCTGCCTGCGGCATTGGGTGCGCTCGGCTCCAAGGTCGATGCCGCCTCGTTGCCGTACGCCAAGCGGCAGGAACATCGATCCCCGAAGTTCGCAGCATGGGGCGAGTTGCTGCACAAGCACCCGTGGCCGTTCGCCGTCGTCTCCGTGGGAATTCTGATCGCCCTGGCCCTTCCGGTGCTCGGATTGAAGGTGGCGATGCCGTCGATCGCGGTGGTGCCCGAGAACGCACCGGTGCGCCAGGGCTACGAGCTCGTACAGGCCCAGTTCGGGCCGGGTGCACCGGGAGCGCTGCAGATCGTGGTGCCCGACGCCGATGCTCTCGGCACCGCGACCGCCGCTGCCGGGGTCGACGGGATCTCGATGGTGACTCCGCCACAGAGTGCGGCTGACGGTTCGGGATATGCTCTGCTGCAAGCAATTCCGTCGGTGGATCCGTCCGACGAATCGATGGGTACCATTCTCGCCGATCTGCGATCCACGCTGCCCGATTCGGCACTCGTCGGCGGAGCACCCGCGGAGAACCTGGACCTTCAGCAGGCTCTGAACGACTACCTGCCGATCGTCGTCGGGATCATCCTGGTCCTCGGCTTCGTGCTGCTTCTGGTGGCGCTGCAGGCTCCGCTGATCGCGCTGCTCGGCACTCTGGTGAGCCTGCTGTCCACGGCGGCGGCCTTCGGAGTCGCCAAGTTGATCTTCCAGGACGGCCACGGCGCGTCACTGCTCGGTTTCACCCCGCAGGGATTCCTGGACGGCTGGGGTCCGGTGTTCTTCTTCGCGATGATCTTCGCGATCGCCATGGACTACACGGTTTTTCTGCTGGCCACCGCGAAGGAACACTACGAACGCTCGGGCGATTCCAAGGCTGCTCAGGTCGACGGCTTGGCGCACTCGGGGCGAGTCATCTTTGCTGCCGCGGCGGTGATGGTGGCAGTGTTCTTCACGTTCGCACTGTCGGATCCGTTGCCCCCGAAAGAGATGGGCATCATCCTGGGTGTTGCGGTACTGCTCGACGCGTTCCTGGTTCGACTCGTCCTGCTTCCGGTCCTGCTACGGCTGACCGGACACGGCGCGTGGTGGTCGCCGGCGTGGCTGCGTGCGGTGCTGCCCTCCATTCGCTTTTCGCACTGACACAACAATTTTCGAGGAGTCATCATGAACATTGCATTGTCCACCACACTGACCGACACCGATTTCGCCGACGCGATCGAGAGCACGAGAAAGGCGTTGTCGGAGCAGGGATTCGGAGTTCTCACCGAAATCGACATGCAGGCCACGTTGAAGGCCAAGCTCGGCGAGGACATGGAGCGCTACGTGATCCTGGGCGCGTGTAACCCGGGACTGGCTCATCGCGCCGTCGGAGTGATGAAGCAGATCGGTCTGCTGTTGCCGTGCAACGTCGTGGTCCGCGAGAACACGTCGGTAGCGGGGTCCGTCGTCGTCGAGGCGATGAACCCGGCCATCATGGTCGAGGTCACCGGTGAGCCCGAGTTGGGTGCGGTCGCCTCCGAGGCCACCGTGAAATTGCAGGCGGCGATCTCGGCACTGGGCGGTACCGGATCCGATCTCGCTTGATGCCCCCGGGGGTACCATCGGGTTCACTACCGCAACCACCGAGGAGATCGACATGATCGGCGACGAAGACAGCATCGCACTGGTACTGAACCGGCTCAAGCGCGCGCACGGTCAGCTGGCCGGCGTCATCGGGATGATCGAGAACGGACGCGATTGCAAGGATGTGGTCACTCAGCTCGCTGCTGTTTCCAGAGCGCTGGACAAGGCCGGATTCAAGATCGTGGCAACGGGCCTGCGTGAATGCATGACGGGCGAGAGTGCGGGGGAGAAGGAGCCGATGACCGAGGCCGAACTGGAGAAGCTGTTCCTGGCACTGGCCTGATCCCGTCCCGAATCCAACCGAGGAGTGTAGGGAAAGCGAACAGTAGGAGTCGCGGTTGCTCGGTGACGGCGCTGTTGTTCGGCGTCCAGGTCGACATCCGGCGAATTCGTCTGCATACTTGACTTTGTCCAGAAAAGCGGAGGATAGTATTGCTGTGATGCCGATCTCACCGTACGCGGAGCTGTTACGCACCGCCGACATGCGCGTGACCCGTCCCAGGGTCGCGGTGCTCGAGGTCGTCGGATCCAATCCTCATGCAGACACCGACACGATCCTCGGACTCGTGCGATCGGTGCTGCCCGAGGTGTCGCGGCAAACCGTGTACGACGTGCTCAATGCGTTGACCGCGGCGCGCCTGGTGCGGCGAATCGAACCGGCAGGATCTCCCGCTCGGTACGAATCTCGCGTCGGCGACAATCACCACCACGCGGTGTGCCGCTCCTGTGGCGTCATCGCAGACGTGGACTGCGCGGTGGGCGAAACGCCATGTCTCACCGCATCGGACTCCGTCGGTTTCACGATCGACGAGGCGGAAGTCATCTACTGGGGCTTCTGCGCACAGTGTTCGACTGCTCGACGGCAGTCGACAGCTCCTGTTTCGTTCCCTCCCGGTTCTCGGACACAGCAGAGTTCGTGAACCGACCTCGATCACAGCCCGATCGTCAGACCCTGGAAGGAAGCACGTGTCAGAAGATCACACAACACGCGAAAAAGAGATGAACGAGGATCAGCCGCAGGAGTCGGGTGGCAAGTGTCCCGTCATGCACGACTCGATGCCGATGCCCGTCGAGGGCGGTAGCAACCGTGAGTGGTGGCCCAAGTCTCTGAACCTCAAGATTCTGAAGAAGAACCCGGCCGTCGGCGACCCGATGGGTGCCGACTACGACTATGCCGCCGAGTTCAACTCCCTCGACCTCGCCGAGGTCAAGCGCGACATCGAAGCGCTCATGACCAACTCGCAGCCCTGGTGGCCTGCCGACTTCGGTCACTACGGCCCCTTCTTCATCCGCATGGCGTGGCACGCCGCGGGCACCTACCGCAAGCAGGACGGACGCGGCGGTGCCGGAGCGGGCATGCAGCGCTTCGCACCCCTGAACAGCTGGCCGGACAACGCCAGCCTGGACAAGGCTCGCCGGCTGATCTGGCCGATCAAGCAGAAGTACGGCCGCAAGCTCTCCTGGGCCGACCTCATCGTGCTCACCGGCAACGTCGCGATCGAATCGATGGGTCTGCCCACCTACGGTTTCGCCGGCGGACGCGTCGACGCCTGGGAGCCGGACGAGGACGTCTACTGGGGCCCGGAGCAGACCTGGCTGGGCGACGAGCGTTACGACGGTGATCGCACGAGCCTCGAGAACCCGCTCGCCGCAGTGCAAATGGGTCTGATCTACGTCAACCCCGAAGGCCCCAACGGCAACCCGGACCCGGTGCAGTCCGCGCTGGACATCCGCGAGACCTTCGGCCGGATGGCCATGAACGACATCGAGACCGCGGCACTGGCCGTCGGTGGGCACACGTTCGGCAAGACGCACGGCGCAGCCGATCCCGACGAGCACATCGGTGCCGAGCCCGAGGGTGCACCCATCGAGCAGATGGGCCTCGGCTGGAAGAACAGCTACCAGAGCGGTGTCGGTGCGGACGCGATCACCAGTGGCCTCGAGGTCATCTGGACGCCCACGCCCACCCAGTGGGACAACAGCTTCCTCGAGACGCTGTACGGATTCGAGTGGGAGCTCTACAAGAGCCCCGCAGGCGCGCACCAGTGGCGTCCGAAGAACGGTGAGGGCGCAGATCTCGTTCCCGACCCCGCCGATCCCACCAAGCGTCGCCACCCGTCGATGCTGACCTCCGACATCGCGATGCGTGTCGACCCGATCTACGAGCAGATCACCCGTCGCTGGCTCGACCACCCCGAGGAGCTCGCAGAAGAGTTCCAGAAGGCCTGGTTCAAGCTCACCCACCGCGATATGGGACCGGTGTCGCGTTACCTCGGCCCCGAGGTTCCCTCGGAGACCCTGCTCTGGCAGGACCCGATCCCGGCCGTCGATCACGAGCTGATCGGTGAGGCGCAGATCGCCGAGCTCAAGCAGACGATCCTCGACTCCGAACTGACTCAGGATCAGCTGATTTCGGCTGCGTGGGCCGCGGCGTCGTCGTTCCGCGTCAGCGACAAGCGCGGCGGTGCCAACGGTGGCCGTCTGCGTCTGCAGCCGCAGGCAGGCTGGGAGGTCAACGAGCCCGACGAGATCGCACAGGTCATCCGCGTGCTCGAAGGCATCCAGCAGTCGTTCTCCGGGACGGTCTCGTTCGCCGACCTCGTCGTCCTCGGCGGCGTTGCCGCACTGGAGAAAGCGGCGGGAGTCAGCGTTCCGTTCACCCCGGGCCGCATGGATGCGACGCAGGAGCAGACGGACGTCGATTCGTTCTCCGACCTCGAGCCCAAGGCGGACGGTTTCCGTAACTTCCTCGGTAAGGGCCAGAAGCTTCCGGCGGAGTACTCCCTCGTCGATCGGGCAAACCTGTTGTCGCTCAGCGCACCCGAGATGACCGTGCTGGTCGGCGGACTGCGTGTGCTCGGAGTCAACTTCGGAAAGTCGTCGCACGGCGTCCTGACCGACAAGGTCGGAACGCTCACCAACGACTTCTTCGTCAACCTCCTCGACATGGGCACCGAATGGGTCCCCACCGCTGAGGACGGCATCTACGAGGCCAAGGATGCCGCGACCGGTGAGACGAAGTGGACCGGAACCCGTAACGACCTGGTGTTCGGATCGAACTCCGAATTGCGCGCTCTCGCCGAGGTTTACGCCTGCGACGACGCCAAGGACAAGTTCGTTCAGGACTTCGTGGCGGCGTGGGACAAGGTCATGATGCTCGATCGGTTCGAGCTGGCCTGACCTTCTCTACCGAACTCGAAGTTATGGATGGAAACCGTGCTCGATCCATCCATAGCTTCGAGTTCGTCGTTACCGGTCCGTGACCTTTCGTTGCCGATTCGTGTCCTCGGTCCCCGGCTCGCTGCAATTTGCGAGCGGCAAGCTACAAGACATGACACACGACGAGGGGGCGGCAGGAGCCGTCGACCACAACATGGACGAATCACGCAAGGGAGCATCCGGCTTCGGGTCGTTCCTGGAGATGTTCCAGGATGCCTCCACCGACAAATCCGACATCGAGCGCTGAATCCTCAGCGAGTACCGATCGTGTTGGTAACCGATCCGATTCGTTCGATGCTCAGTTCGACGCGATCGCCCGGGGCTATCCAGCGGTCGAGCTCCAGGCCGCATCCGCGGGGAAGCGTGCCGGAGGTCAACAACTCACCGGGGTAGACGTTCTCGCCGCGACTGGCGTACGCGAGTGATTCTCCGATCGAGTACCGCATGCCTGCGGTGCCCGTGGTCGACCACACTTCGTCGTCGACCGTCACGGTGGCCGTCAACGAGTCCAGATACGGTGACACCTCGTCAGCGGTGACGATGTCGGCTCCCATGGAGCTGGCGAAGGTCTTGGTCTTGACCACCGGGCCGAACGGGGTGCGGCGCTGCTCCTCCCACTGGGTGTCGCGAGCACTGATGTCGTCGAACACCACGTACCCACCGATCGCAGCGGTGGCTTCCCGCTCGGACACGTCGCGAACGGGCCTGGTCACCACGGCTCCGAACTCGAGCTCGAAATCCAGTGCCCGGCTGTAGGACGGCCACTCGACCGGAGCTTCGTCGGCGACGACGGTGAGGTGATTGCCCGTGTAGTAGACCGGATGGTCGTCGAACCCCGGTCCCGGACGGAGTGCAGGAAACGTCGACCGTGTGACGGCCTCGAACCCGCGGATGAAGGGGACAGCTCTCGGGAGGTTACGGCGAACCAGGTTGTGCGCAGCCAGATCCCAGTGCGCCTCCCAGCCGAGGAAGCACCGAAGCGACGCAGGAACCACCGGCAGTGTCGGTGCCGGTCGGTCGATCACCGCAACTCCCTCGGACACCGCGCGCTGCACCACGGACCGAGCCGAGTCGCGCGCACGTTCGCCGGCGTCGAGAAATCCGAGCACCGTGCGGGTGAGTGGGCGCAGAGCCTCGTCGGCACCCAGCGTCGACACTGCGGCATCGAGATCGACCCAGGCACCGGACTCGGGTGCGTACACGGCCAGACGATCTGTCGAGTCGGCAGCGATCAGGCGTCGCAATCGCACGTCAGGAATCCGATCTTCGCGGGAGGGGCCCTACAACGGTTGAGGAACCAGGAGTGTAAGCGGCAGTACGGCCGCGATGTCAAGGCCTGTTCGTCGAGGACTAGCGTGGACACATGAGATCGCCTGTTCCCGAATACCTCGCATCCGTGTTGGAGGACTGTCGAGAGTTCGACGGCGGGACCGTGACCGAGGGCAACCCGGTAGTGGCCTCGGCGGATCCCGACACGTTCGCGGTCGCACTCGCCACTGTCGGGGGATCGCTGCACGGAGCGGGCGATACCGACACCGAATTCTCGATCCAATCGATAGCCAAAGCGGTCGCATATGCGCTCGCCATCGAGGACAACGGCATCGAGGCGGTGCTCGAGGCCGTCGACGTCGAACCGTCGGGCGACTCGTTCAACGAGATATCGCTGCAAGCAGAGACCGGAAGGCCGCGGAACCCGTTGATCAATGCCGGTGCGCTGGCAGTGCATTCGATGATTCGAGGCCACGGGAGCGAAGAGCGGGCGGGGCGAATGTCGGACCTTCTGAGCAGGATGGCAGGCCGCGAACTCTCCGTCGACCGTCAGGTGTACGAGGCCGAACTGGAATCCGATGACCGGAACACCGCGATCGCGCACCTGCTGAAGTCGGTCGGCCACCTCGGAGCCGAGCCCGCCGATGTCGTCGACGGCTATGCGCGTCAGTGTGCGGTGACCGTGACCTGTAACGACCTGGCCCGGATCGCCGCGGTGATGGCGAACGGCGGCAAAGATCCTCGGACGGGCGAGCAGACACTCGATTCGGCGATCGATCGTCACGTACTGGCGGTCATGGCGACCTGTGGAATGTACGACGGCAGTGGCAGCTGGCTCGCGACCGTGGGTATACCCGCCAAGAGCGGAGTGGCCGGGGCGATCATCGGAGTGTTGCCGGGTCAGGTGGGTATTGCCGTCGTCTCACCCAGACTGAACGAGCATGGCAACAGTGTGCGCGGGGTGGCGGTGTTCGAGAGACTCTCGCGCGATCTGGGCCTGCACATGATGCACGTCGCGCCCAGCGGTGAATCGGCCATCCGCAGCGTGACCGAGGCGGACGGCGTGACCACCGTGGAACTGCAGGGCGATCTTCGGTTCGCGGGTGCAGAGGCGGCCACGTCCCGTTTGGTCGCCGATGTCGGCGAAAACACCTGTACTACAGTCGATTTCAGTGAGGTACGTGCCATGGACGGCGCGGCTCGACGGCTCCTGCGCGATGCGTTTCGCGCCCTGGACGACGACGGACATCGGGTCGTCGCTCACGACCCCGACGGGTTCATGGAGTCGCCCGACCGGTCAGAGTCGGCCGGCGAGAATCATGTTCCAGTAGGACAGCGGTAGGCCGTATCGGTCGAAGGCCCAGGCGGAGCGCCTCGGCTTCAGCGAATCGAGGAACGACGGCAACGACGGCGTCAGGGTTCCGGTGCGGTCGAACTCGGCGGCGATCAAGCTGTGTGCGCCGACGGCGATGGGGGCAACGGTGTAGCCATCGTACTCCGACAACGGTTTCCCGCTACGCGCTGCGATCAGATTGTCGACGAGAATCGAAATCTGTTTGCGCAGTGCGCCACCCGACGAGTCGGTGTCGATGGCTGCTCCGTCACCCGCGGCCCAGACCTCCGGATACACCCGGTGGCGCAGAGTCCGACCGTCGATGTCGACGACACCGTGCGCCGCAGATCCGGTCAGGTTCGACTCCTCCAGCCACGTCGGACCGCGGAACGGCGGTACGAGGTGCAGCATGTCGTAGCGGATGCGATCGTCGACGCCGTCGTTGTCCGTGACGGTGATGTGTCCGGTCTCCGGATGCAGAGCCGTCACTGCGGTGCGGGGGAGTATTCGCACGCCGAGCTCGCGTAGTCGCCCGACGACGATGGCGTCGAGCTCGGGATTGCCCAACATTCGATGTCGATCCACCACCAGCGTGATGTCGATTCCTGGCAGGCGCCCGCTGCGCATCCAGTGGTCCGCTGCGAGAAACAACGGCTTGAGCGTGGTGCCGGTACAGCCCACCGGTGGGCGGGGCACTGTGAACACAGCACTGCTGCCGACGGGGAGATCCCGTGTCAGTTGCCAGGTGGCTTCTGCTCGGTCGAGGTAATTGCTTGCAACACCGGGGAATTCGAGTGCCGCGTGTACTCCGGGCAGGGCGTCGGTATCCACCACGAGACCCTGGCCGAGAACGAGGTCTCGATAGCCGTACGCCCTGCCGGACGTGCATCGCACCAGACGGTTCACCGGATCGATCGCTGTCACCGAGTCTTCCAGCCAGACGCATCCGGTCGGAATCACCGAACGCTGTGTGCGTTCCGCCTCGGTCAGCGCTGCCTGACCGGAGCCCACGTAGGACAGCAGCGGACGATAGGTGTGCACCTGCTCGGGCTCGATGACAGCGACGTCGGAGATGCCCTTCTTCCGCAGTCGCGCAGCCGCGCTGATGCCTGCGTTGCCTCCGCCGACGACGAGCACGTCGTAGGTCTTGCTCGGGGTGGTCACTTACGACACCTCTCGCGAATCGGCAGGCCATACCGTCGCCGAACGGATCACCTGGTGTCTGCTGCCGGTGCCGCCACGGACTCGGTCGTCGAGCGACGAACGTCGACTCGCTCCGGTACGAGACCGATGACGGACTGCTGCAGATCTGGTGAAAGCACCACTGCCAGTTGCTGATTCCATCGTCCGAGTCGGATGGAGGTGGCGTCGAGCACGGAGCGGACGCCTGTGGCGACGCCTGCCACCGAGGACAGATCGAGGATCAACGTGCGTCCGCGTTCGGCGGCCTCGCCGAGTGTTTCCGCGAGAACGGGGACGTCCGCATCACCGATCGTTCCGATCACTCGCACGATGATGTCGGCACCCGCGCTCTCGTTCACCGACAGCGTCATCTCGGGTTCGAGACTCGACGACTCCGACAGCGACGGAACGACTTCCGCGAGGCGTGGCGTAATGGACGGTACGACGATCATGGACACTCCTGTGCAGCCGAACTCCTCACCGGGTGCACGTGAGAAATCGACAGTCGACATTCGGGGACGGCGGGCTACTCCTCAACCACGCTCGACAGGACTACCCCGGGAGGCCGGATCGTAAGCATCGAAACACCAACGGGTTTGACTGCGAGTCTCACGGGAATACGACTTCGATCGCTACACCGTGGGAGGCACGCCGATGACGACAGCCGAAACCGAATCCGCCAGAACCCTGGCGGCCGTGCACGCCGATCCCGGAGTGTACGAACCGCAGGAGGATTCGCTACTGCTGTGCGACATCGCCGCCACGACGGGCATCGTTCCCGGTGCGCGAGTGCTCGACATGTGCACCGGCAGCGGTGCCGTGGCCATCACCGCCGCACTGTTGGGTGCGCGTGAGGTCGTCGCGTTCGACATTTCCGCACGGGCCGTCGACTGCGCGCAGCGCAACGCGCGCTCGGTGGGCGTCGAGGTGGACGTCAGGTTGGGTTCCCTTGCCGAGGCGGACGCACTCGAATCGTTCGACGTCGTGCTGTGCAATCCTCCGTACGTTCCGTCCGAGGTAGAGCCGACCGGAATGGGGCTTCACCGGGCATGGGACGCAGGCGAGGACGGCCGCATGGTGCTCGACCCGCTGTGTCTGGCAGCCGCCTCGCTGTTGGTTCCGGGTGGGATACTGCTGGTCGTACATTCCGAGTTCTCCGGGCCGCGACGCACCGTAGACATGCTCGCGGACAACGGATTCTCGGTCGTCGAAGAGAGCAGGCAATCCATCGATTTCGGCCCGGTGATGCACCGCCGTGCCGAGTGGCTCGAAGCCCGCGGTCTGTTGGCTCCGGGGCGTCGAACGGAGGAGTTGGTGGTGATTCGTGGCGACAAGCGATGACTCGGCCGGCAAGCGGACGACGGTGAGAATCGTTCGTGGTGGCCCGATGCTGATCGACGGACCGGTGAACATCGAACTCGACGACGGCACGAAAGTGGAGTCGGACCGCTTCGTCGTTGCGGTGTGCACGTGCAAGCGGAGCAAGAGCTATCCGCTGTGCGACACGAGCCACCGCGCGAAGAGGCGACCCTCTCAGTCCAGCGAGGACTGACCGGCCGACCATCGCCGCATCACGTGGTCGGCGAGTTCGTTCTCGACGAAATCCAGTGCGCGCATTCCGAACACCACATCTGCTTCGAGTTCGGGCTCGTGGCGAAGAAGAGTGCCGACCACATCGTGACGCAGCACCTGCTCGTGCACGGCGTCCGCCTCGACGTGCTCGGCGTAGAACGCGATGCATGCCGACGGTGCATCGAGCCTCCGCAGTCCCTGCACGTAGCGCTGCGAGCCGGGCGACGACGTGATCTCGGTTGCCGTCAAGTGGCCCACGGTGGCACCGCGCAGCCCTCGATGCAAACCGAACAACGACATGAGATTGACCCAGGCCAGTGTCTGTGCCGGGACGCGATCGACATAACCGAGATACGTCGGATCGAGATCGGCCGCCACCATCGATTCGGCCCACAGATGCTGGTGCAGGCGGTCGCCCTTGCCGCCGCCGTACTCGTCGAATTCGACCGCGACGTAGGAGGCCTTGGTCTGGCCCGTCAGACGGGGGATGGCCCACGCGTGCGGGTCGGCTTCCTTGAGGTGGTAGACGGACCGGTGCACGAAGTACTCGCGCATCTGCTCCCACGAGCCTTCGTCGCGAAGGAACCACGAGGGGCCGCTCCCCGAGGTCGCTTCGATCGACAGCGCGTCCATCTCCGCGACTGCGTCGGTGCCGGGTTCCACGTTCTCTCGCACGTATCGCAGAAAAGCGGATTCCAGCTCTCCTCGTAGGCGGAGGAGCTCGGGGTCCCACTCCCAGGCGTCGTCCACGCCCTCGAACCCGCGGTAGTGCAGTTCGTAGCAGATCAGAAGCGCGAGTTGCGCGTCTCGGGACGTGGGATCGGCCTCGATCGGATCGGGCATCACCGGGGTTCCGGTCGGCACACCCGCGGCCAGCGACCGGGTGACGGCTTCCGAGATCGGCCCGCAGGGGGTGGGTAGGGCGGGAGATCGAGCGGTGGACGGATCGACTGAGAACAACGCGGTCATAGTGGTGGCTACCCGCTGCCGGGCGGTACCAACCACTGCAGGCATATGTGTTTGTGACCTGTCACAACAGGCAATGCGCAGTGCAGCGACATCGAACTTCGAAGTCGCTTCGATGGAAGGACGTCATGCGCGCAGTGACCTGGCAGGGCAAGAGAAAAGTCAGCGTCGACACCGTTCCCGATCCGCGGATAGAACTTCCGACGGACGCGATCGTGAAGATCACGACCACCAACATTTGCGGCTCGGACCTGCATCTGTACGAAACGCTCGGAGCCTTCATGGACGAAGGTGACATTCTGGGGCACGAGCCTATGGGCATCGTCGAGGAAGTCGGCTCGCAGACAGGCGATCTGGCAGTCGGAGACCGGGTGGTCATTCCGTTCCAGATCTCGTGCGGACACTGCTACATGTGCAATTCGAGCCTGTACACCCAGTGCGAGACCACACAGGTTCGCGAACAGGGAATGGGCGCGGCACTGTTCGGCTTCTCCAAGCTCTACGGTCAGGTCCCCGGTGGGCAGGCCGAGTACCTCCGTGTGCCGCAGGCGCAGTTCACGCACATCAAGGTGCCGGAGGGACCGCCGGATTCGCGATTCGTATACCTCTCCGACGTACTGCCCACCGCTTGGCAGTCGGTCGAGTACGCGGCGATTCCCGACGGGGGATCGGTGACGGTTCTCGGTCTCGGGCCCATCGGCGACATGGCAGCACGCATCGCGCAGCACAAGGGCGCACGAGTGATCGCCGTCGACCTGGTCCCCGAGCGCCTCGCCCGCGCCGCGGCACGGGGTATCGAGACGGTGAACCTGGCCGAGCACAGCGGTGGCGTCGGCGACGTCATTCGTGAGATGACCGACGGCAGGGGTACCGATTCCGTCATCGATGCGGTGGGCATGGAGGCGCACGGATCTCCGGTCGGCAAACTCGCTCAGCAGATCGTCGGCATGCTCCCCGATGCCGTTGCTGCGCCGATGATGCAGAAGGCCGGTGTCGATCGACTGGGCGCGCTGTACTCTGCGATCGACATCGTTCGACGCGGCGGAACCATCTCGATCATCGGTGTGTACGGCGGTATGGCCGATCCGCTGCCGCTGATGACCATGTTCGACAAGCAGATTCAGCTCCGCATGGGCCAGGCGAACGTCAAGAGGTGGGTGGACGACATCATGCCGCTGCTCGGCGACGACGACCCGCTCGGTGTCGATTCGTTTGCCACACACGAGCTTTCGCTCGAAGAAGCCCCGCACGCATACGAGATCTTCCAGAAGAAGCAGGACGGTGCCATCAAGGTGTTGCTCGAGCCCTAGCGGGTTGCTTCGAATACAGCGATGCGGCCCGGAAGTTCACGGGCCGCATCGGTATTCGCAGAAGGTCAGTCGATCGAGATGACGTCCTTGGCGATTGCTGCCACGCGCGTCTGTCCTGCGGACACGACTCCGTGGCGGTTCTTGTGTGCCTCTTCGTACGCCACGACGGTGCGAACGTCGGTCGGGTTCGTGAGGTCCTTGATGGCGGCAACGGCGTCCGAGACGTTCAGGTCGTCGTAGTCCGCGATCGGCAGCTCGTCGGCGTCCAGGGTTCCGCTGGCCGACCGTGCGGTGTGGATCGCGTCGGCGACGGTGTCGACTCCCTCGCTACGAGTGACGTCCTCGGCTGCTTCGAGTGCTGCATCGCGGCTCGCCGTCAGCGTCTTGACTGCCACGTCACCGGCGTGAGCTCCGCGGCCCAGCAGAGCGGCGAGGCGATCCGGGGTGGCTCGGGCTGCGTCCAGTGCGCGGTCGAGACCGCGGGCCGACCAGGTTGCCGGAGCGTTGACGATCTTGACTGCGGTGCCCGTGGCGGCCTGGAACGGAGTGCGGCGTAGCGCTGCGGGTCCGCCGAGTGCGTCTTCGGCGAGCACGGTTTCGAGCCACTCCACCGTTGCGCTGTGTGCTGTGGCCAGCCGGGTCGCCAACGCGACGACGGTGGGCTCGTTCGCTGCCGTGGCCAGTGCCTTGATGTACTTGGCGCGGCCCAGCAGCTGCTGCTCGAGTGCGAGATCGCCCAGCAGGGCCTCGTCGAACGGCTGCGCCTGCTCCGCGACCGTCTTGACGGCGGCGAGTGTGCGCCCCAGGAACGGTGCAACCAGTTCGGGTAGTCCGCCGAGTCCGCGGATTGCTTCTTCGATGGCTGCCGCGCGCTCACGGCCGTTCGCGGCGTTCTGAGTCAACTCCCTGCGTACCGCCTCGGTGCGCGCCTGAACGACGCGAGTTTCCGCGATCTGAATTTCGGTGTTCGTCAACTGCAGTGCAACACGCAACTGCGCGATCAACGTGGATGTGCTCATGGTGCTCCCCTTTCGGTTCGGTGGTCGTTTGCTCTGGCCGATGCCTGTGGGTCACAGCGTTATGCTCGGCCCTGACAGCAGCGTTACCCGTCGGTAGGTTCGGTCAAACTGATGTATCCGATGTGTGAACATCGACACGTACCCCTCGGTCTCGACCCGGGCGCGTGGACTCGGCCGGTTTCGATCGGCTGCCGAGTGGACATCCGACATCGATGAACACCGAGCTGTACACAGCAACTGTCTCTGCCACCGCGACGGGAGTCACCTCCGACGACGGGGTTCTGTCCCTCGGTGTGCGAGAACCGAAGCAACTCGGAGGGCCGGGGGAGCACACCAACCCCGAGCAACTGATGGCTGCCGCTCTGTCGAGCTGCCTGGTCGAGTCTCTGCGTATCGCGCTCGGAACCGTCGGCGGTAGCGTCGACGACCTCGCAGTGAAGGGCACCGTCGTACTCACCGACTCGGATGCATCCGGCTACGACGCCACGTTCGCCCTCGCAGTATCTCTTCCCGGCACCGACGATCCCGAAGCGGTACTGGCGCAGGCAACCTCGATCTGCCCGTTTCTGAAGGTCATCGATGGTGTGGACATCACCCTTGAATGACGCCGTCGCGGTCGGCGCGTTACTCGGTGCTCGCGCGAGATGACCTCGATACGCACGAGGGCCACGCGCGGAGTCGGCGCGATCAAAGCCGGGTTCGCCCGCGAGGACACCACCTTGATCGCGGGCGGCTTGACCTTCTACGCCGTCATCGCTGTGGTGCCGCTACTGCTGCTGACCATCCGCGCCTGCACCCTGTTGGTGTCGGCGGACTGGGTACGCGGCGGGTTCGACGCCATGTCGGCGTTGTTGCCCGACGCCCTGGGTGCTCGCGCGGCGGTGGATGGATTGGCCACGGCCGGAGTCGAACTCGGCCCGATCGGTGTCCTGATCGCCATCTTTCCCGCGACGTTCTACGGGGAGGGCCTGCGCCGGGCCATCGTGCGGTTCGCACCGACACGAGAGTCGTTCACCGGTTGGCGGGGTCGACTGGCGATGGTCCCGTTCTTCGCCGCCGCACCGGTCTTGCTGGCCGGGGTCCTCTGCGTCGCGCGGCTGCTCGACGCGTCGACCGGCGGTGGCGGAATCGGTGCCATGACGCTGCGCGTGTTCCTCGGCTTCAACTGCCTGTGGGTGATCCTGTCGGTCCCCCTGGCTTGGACCTATCGCGTGATCGCGCCACGCGCGGTGAACTGGCGGGCGTTGATCGTCGGATCACTCGTCACCTCGTCCATCGTCACCGGATTCGTACACGGATTCATCTTGTTCCTGGCGATACCGGTGGACCTGGGTGCGCCGTTCGGAGGCCTCACCGCCATCGGCGGCGGGGTCGCAATCATGTTGTGGATGTTCGTGTTCCATGTACTGGCACTCGCCGGCTGGCTGGTCACCGCCGAATTCGATCGGCTCGACGATGCAGCCCGAACATCAACTGGGTGAACCCGACGGCGGCGAGCGCGCACGTCACCGACATCCCGATGGTCGCCGACGTTCCCGCAGCAGCAGGCGCTGCCCCGGCGACCGTCGCCGTGACCGCAGCCGCGATCACCCGCGAGGGACGCTCCCATATCGTCAGGAAGCCGACGTCCTCGATGCCGGAACCCACCGCGCGGGCACGGGCCATCTCGTGCAGCAACGTCACCACGCCGACCGCGACGACGAGCGGCATCGGGGCACCCAGAGCGAGACCGCTTGCCAACAGCAGCAGGTCGCTGCAGCGATCGGCGACGGTGTCGAGCAGGTACCCCCACTGAGATTGGGAACGGCCGATCATCGCGACCCCGCCGTCGATGCCGTCCAGCAGGCCGGAGATCACGATGAGCAGCGCCGCGATCAACGGTGCGGAGGTACCGGGTCGCGACAGCGCCACTGCAGCCCCTGCCACGACCACAGCGGTGAGGGTGACGGCGTGGGCGGAGACGGACGCGCGAACCAGCGGCGCGCTCAGCGAATAGACCACGCGAAGCCAACCCGAGACCAACGCGGACGAGGAAGGATCGATGCCGTTGTGCAGTGTCGACCACGTCGACAGATACTCGTCGCGAGTCGCCGGCCGTGCCGACGTTCCGTGCTGCTGCGACGTACTGCGCTGATTGACCATCGAGAACCCTTGCTCGCCACTGACTGAGAGGAACTCGACGAGCAGGTGACCGGCTGTTGCGCGTCGAGACTTCGGAGCGGAGTACCCGCCCACGGCGTTCTCAATCCGCACCTCGGCGGACTCGTCAGTCGTTCTCGGAATTGCTCGCTCTGCGGCGCGCTTTCAGTCGGGAGATCTTGATGCCCACGGCTGCGAGCACGATGAGCCATCCCGAGATCAGTACTCCGCCACCGACGAACGCCGCACGGCGCAGTGGGTGTTCATCGGCGTACACGTAACCGACTGTGCCCCAGATCAATGCAATGAGAGCGATGATCGCCATCATCCAGAGCATCGAATACAGCGTTCTGTTCATCGTCCACCCGACCTTGCTGTTCCGTCGTCCCCGACGACCGCCGATACATATTCTTCCATCAGTCGCCGCCGCGCCGTATTCGACGTCACCAGGACAGATCCGGTTGATGCTCACCGGTCGAGATCCCGAACTCGACGGCTGTGCGGTGCATGTGCCCGAAGAGATCCTCGGCCACGTCGAGCGGATCACGACCGAGTGCATCGGCCCACCGCGCCGCGCGCGTCCGCGAACGCGAACTGCGACACTCGACGACGCCGCTGCCGCCGACGTCCACGGTCATACGATCGGCACCGGTTGCCAGCATGCGGCGCAGAGAGTGCTCACCGAACAGTACGAGTCCGCGCACGTGCACGACGATATGGCTGCGGCCGGTGTCGCCGGGCCGACCCGAACGAATGCGCGGGTCGACGTCACCCCACTGCTCTCGCAACGACGCTGCGTCGGGACCGTCGATCCACACCGCGCAGTCATGTTGGCGCAGAACCGATCCGACGGTGGACAGCAGTGACGCCGAGCTGTGTCCGGTTGCATCGACGATCACGATCGTCTCGGGCACGGCATAGACGAGACCGTGGGTACGAGCGGCCGGGTCGGTGATGCGGGAAGACAGCATCAGCGCTTCGAGGTTCTTGCGTTCCCGATCCCCGCCCGTACGCTCGGCCCATTCGGGTCCGTCGTGCCAGGCGACGGCGGCAGGCAGGTGCGCCAGGACGGCACCGGCGTCGTACGCGCGATGCGCGAACTCCCAGTCCTCTCCGCCGTATCCGACGAAGGTCTCGTCGAATCCACCTATGTCGGAGAACAATTCACGGCTGCACGACATCACGGCGCTGATGATGAATCGGTACGAACGTCGATCCGCATCGAGCAAGTCGCGTGAGCGCGAGTACCCGTCCCGAAGCCACCCCGGCTCCGACAGTTCCGGCGGTCCGTGCAAACCTCCGCCGAACCACCCGGCCACGTCCTCGGCGGTCCAGCCCGTCAGATCGGCGTGGCGTCGCCGACCCACGGTGAGCGCATCGGGAACTGCCCCGGTCAGCCGCACCGACTCCGCGATGTACTCGGGTTCGGGGACCGTATCCGCGTCCAGAAAACACAGAATCTCCCCGTCGGCGACCGATGCACCGAGATTGCGCGCCGCCGCTGCACGGAAGCCGCGATCCTCCTGTCGAACGACGGTGATGTCGAGAGCGGGCAGGAAGATATCGACGTCCGGCGCGTCGGGCGACCCGTCGTCGGCGACGATCACCTGGAGCAGGGTGGCCGGATAGCTCTGCAACGTCAGCGCAGTGAGTACGAACTCCAGCTGACGCTGCTGACGAAAGTACGGAATCACCACGGACACTCGCGGGTTGCGATCGACAGACGGGGCGAGATCCCACCGATTGCCCGGTACCACCCACCGGCCGTCGGGCAGCTCCTTGGCCGCTTTCGCACGCTGTTCGTCGAACAATGCGCGGTACAGCACGGCCGCCTGCTCGAGCGTGGGGTAGGCGACCACGTCGTGCTGCTGCCATGTCATGTCGGGATGGCGTAGAGCCTCTGCCATCGCAGCGGCGAGGCCCTCGATCGAATTGTCGTGAATCCACAGGGCCCCGGGGGAGTTGGTCTCCATCTCCTCCACGTACCGACCCCGCGGGACGAGTGGTCGACGGCCTGCCGCGATCCAGGAATTGATCGAACCCGATGCCGATACATGTCGGTGGAACGCAACGGGAATGGCGACCGACTGCAGGATCTCGTCCAGCTCGGCGTCGGGAACGAAACCGGTCGAGGTGAACGATCGGCCGAATTGCTCTGCAGCAGAACAGAGTTCGTCGATCATGGATTCGTGCCCCGGTGACGCGGAACCGATGGAGAGAACGTCGACGTCGGTGTCCAGCGACGTCATGGCACCGAGTACCTCCTCGTGCCCCTTACCCGGATAGACGAACCCGAGTACACCGACGACCTTTCGCGGGGCGACGCCGTCCGCTGTCCGCTCCGCCGCGCGTCCGATCGGGAGCGGGATGACCCGAACGTCGTGCCGGCGATCCAGGATGTCCTCGAGCAGTAGTCGCTCGTGCATGCTGGAGACCACCACGATTGCCGCGCAGTCGATCACCCGTCGGTAGCAGTCCTTCCGCGCCTCGAATGCGTGGCCGTCGGATGCCTGCGGCACATCGTGGACCGTGACGGTGATGGGCGCTCGATGGCGTTCGGCGAGCGCGGTGAATGCGTCTGCGGCCTCGGTTGCGTTACGTCCGAACAGCCGGTCGGTGAAGTGCACGTGGAGTGCCGTGTCGGAGGGAGGATGCTCGAGGTCGGAGATCACCGGACTGCCTGTTGCGGAGGCCAATTCGCGGGCGCAGCGGACGACACCGTGCTCGTCCGGTCCCACCACCAGATGATGTACCGGCCCGGTCACGGTGCCAGCTCCAGGGTTCGGATCAGCTCGGCGTGTCGTTCGAGGGCCGCGCCGACGAATTCGGGACGAGCTGCGTACCACTGCAGGTGAGCGCGGTGAACGGAATCCGGCGTCAGGTCGGAGCCGTCGACCGACCAGTTCGGCCGTGGATCGCCGTGCAGGCCGAGCGCATTCAGCACTCGACCCTCGACGGGCGCGCGAACACCTCCGAGCAGCTCCCGCCCTGGATCCCGCACCGTGCTACCGATGTTCAGGTGGTCGAGTACTCGCTGAGCCAGGCCGGTGAGCACCACGTTGGTCGCGTGGTTGATCGTGTGGGTGGCATGGCGGCCCGCGTCTCGAAACAGATCGGACGCAACGATATCGGTGTCTCGGTCCTCGCGTCGACGCAACTCGTCGAGACTCGCATCGGCTGCCCGACGTAGACCGTCGTCCGAGACCGGAACGTCCCAGTCCGCGTCGCTGCCGAGGCCGCGATGGACCGCGAGGATCGTGCGCAAGTCGTGATAGGGCACCATGTTCGGAACTGCAGCCGGGGCACTGGGGTGGCGAACGATGACCTGGAAGGGGTGCAACCCCGAATATCGGAGCACCGGCCAACGCACCACGGTGGCGTCGGGCGGTAGCGCGTCGACCAGATCGGGCACGCCCAGGGGCAGCGACCGATAGCCGGCTCGAACCGGTTGGGTGAGCAGCACCGACGCCTGCCGCACGAGTCGGTCGACGTGGGGCAGATCGGAGGATTCGAGTTCGTGCACCGGTGGAATGCGGACGGTCCGCATGGGCATGGCCGGATCGGAGGCAAGGAGGATGCGCAGCGCCTCGGCCTGGCAATTTCCCCAGACGAGGAGGAGCAGTCCGTCGTGCTCGGAGCGACTCGGCTCGTCCGATATGCCGTAGAAGTCGCCGTAGTGGCGGGTGCGCCCGTCCATGCTTGCCCCGACGTCGTGTGCTCGTTCGTGTTGGACCATTCTCTCGTCAACGTAGACCCGGGGGACGGGCTTCGCCAACCCCGATTGAACCTGGGTGCAACTGGGTACTGACTACGTATCGCGTGTCGGGAACAGGCACGATCCACCTGCCTGAACCCGAAGGAATTCATGATTCGCGTTGCATCGGTTCCGTCCTCGCACGCCTATGTCCGACACCTGCAGCCCGTCGTCGGCGACTCCGCACACGCGGCGTCGGCCGAACCGTCGGTGATCGTGCTGCCCGATCCGGCCCCTGTTCGAGTCGACGTACCCGACCAGTGGTGGCCTCCGCGGTTGCTCGATGCTCGGTGGCTCGCCGAACAGACTGACGTGGACTTCGACGTTCTGCACGTGCATTTCGGGTTCGAGTCCTTTTCCCCGGACGAGCTCACCCGTACCGTCGACCATCTACGCGCCCACCGGCAGCCGTTGGTCCTGACGGTCCACGACCTGCACAATCCCCATTTCGCGGACAACGCCGATCACCTGCGGCAGTTGGACGTACTGGTTCGCGCGGCCGCCGCCGTCATCACCCTCACCGCGGGTGCTGCTGCTCGGATTCACGATCGGTGGGGCGTCGAGGCAACGGTGGTCGAGCATCCGCACGTCGTGCCGCTCGAGCGGATGGCACTCCCGCGCCCGGTGTCGGATTCGTTCGTCATCGGTGTCCACGCCAAGAATCTGAGGTCCAACATCGACGCGTTGGCAGTGATGGACGCAGTGGTCGAGGCTGCTCGGGCGCTACCCGACGCAACGGTGAGACTGGACATCGACGAGGACGTCTTCGAGCACTCCAGCCACTGGTACAACCCGACGGTCGGCGCGAAGCTGCTGGACTACAACAGCTTTCCCGACGTCGACGTACGCGTGCACCGACGTTTCGACGACGACGCGCTCTGGGACTATCTGTCGTCGATCGATGTCTCGGTGCTGCCGTATCGATTCGGAACACACTCGGGCTGGCTCGAGGCCTGCCGCGACCTCGGTACCGCCGTCGTCGCATCCGACTGCGGCTTCTACGCAGATCAGGCGCGGGTGCACAGCTTCCGGATGGGCATCGACTCGTTCGATCCCGCCTCGCTCGTCTCTGCCGTGCGGGCATCGCACGCAGAACGCGTTCCGGCAGTCGATTCCGGAACCAGATCAGAACAACGTCAACGAATCGCAGCAACTCATGCGGCGATCTATTCAGCAGTGATCAAGGAGATGCGTTGAACGAGAACCCACTTCGCATCGCGGTGCTGGCGTCATCGAGTTTTCCGGTGGCACAGCCTTTCGCGGGCGGCCTGGAGGCACATGTCTACAACCTGGTGCGTGCGCTCACCGAGCGCGGGCATCAGGTGAGTCTGTTCGCTGCGGACGGGTCGAGCGTCGACCTGGATGCGACCCTGCTACCGGTGCGGACGTTGGATCTGACTCCGATCTCCATCGCCGACGTCGCGATCACACCCACCGCGATTCGTGAGCATCATGCGTATCTGGCGGTGATGCTCGAACTCGCCGGAACACTGTCTCGGTCCTTCGACATCGTGCACAACCACAGCCTGCACTACCTGCCGCTGGCGATGTCGGCGACGCTGTCGGTACCGATGGTGACGACACTGCACACACCGCCGTTCGCGTGGCTGGAGTCCGCAGTTGCGCTGGCCCCTCCCGGTGCCAACACGTTTGCCGCGGTCAGCGAGTTCGCCGCCTCGCAGTGGGCCGATGTCACCGCCGGGACCGTCGTCATTCGCAACGGAATCTCCCTGGCGGACTGGCCGTTCGGTACCGGCGGAGACTACGTGGTGTGGTCGGGTCGGGTGGTCCCCGAGAAAGGGGTGCACCTGGCCATTGCGGCTGCGAAGGAAGCAGGCCGCTCGCTGCGTATCGCCGGACCGCTGAGCAATCTCGAGTATTTCCACGAGTTCGTCGAGCCGATGCTCGACGAGAACATCCGCTACGTCGGTCACCTCGATCAGCCCGCTTTGGCGGCGTTGGTGGCCGGTGCCGAGGTAGCGCTCGTCTCACCGGTCTGGTCCGAGCCGTACGGCCTGGTGGTGGCGGAAGCACTCGCCTGCGGCACCCCGGTCGCCGCGTTCGCACGGGGCGGCATACCGGAGATCGTCGATGCATCGTCGGGAGTGCTGGTAGCGGCCGACGACGTGCACGGCCTCGCGGCGGCGATCCCCGCGGCGGCAGCGCTGAGAAGGTCGGACGTCCGGGCGCGCGCGGAGCAGGTGTGCTCGATGGATCGGATGGTGGACGAGTACGAGGCCCTGTACCACTCGACACTGGCTGCGGCTGCGGACAAGCTCGACGACCGGCTCGCGATCGCATGATCGGGTATTACGCGCACCACCACGGGGTCGGTCACATCACCCGTTCCGATGCCATCGCGCGGTCGATGGCAGAGCCGATGACGGTGCTGTCCTCGCGCGCTCGACCGGCAACGCATGCGGCGGCCGAGTGGATCTCGCTTCCGCTCGACGTCGACGATTCCGTCGAAAGTGCTGCCGCGGAGGATAGTTCGGCCGGAGGGGTGCTGCACTGGGCACCTCACGACGTGGACGGTCTGACCGAGCGGATGGCGATCATCGCGGAGTGGGTGGCGCGCGAGCGGCCGCGAGCGGTGGTGGTCGACGTATCGGTGGAAGTGGCGATGTTCTTGCGACTGATGGGTGTTCGGGTGATCGTGATGGCAATACCCGGGGAGCGGGACGATCCGATTCACGACCTGGCCTATCGCGCGGCGACCCACATCGTCGCGCCGTGGTCACGCGAGGTCTACGACCCGACCTGGCTGCGTCCCTTCGCGGACAAGACCACCTATGCCGGCTCGATCAGTCGATTCGCCGAGCGCGAGCGAGTCACTGCCCACGCCGATCCGACGGTGGTGGTTCTGGGTGCCGCCGGTGGCACGGAGCTGACCCGAGACCTGGTGGACTCGTGGTCGGCGGTGGACGCCCGATTCGAGTTCCGCGCACTCGGCGTGGCAGGGGGCGACTGGGTGGACGACGTGTGGCCGGCGTTGTGTTCGGCAGCGCTCGTCGTCACGCACGCCGGCCAGAACGCCGTCGCCGACGTCGCCGCCTCGGGCGTGCCCGCCATCGTCGTGCCGCAGGCTCGACCTTTCGACGAACAGTCGGCCACCGGACGGGCCCTGGCCCACGGGTCGGTCGCCGAGGTGCTCGACACGTGGCCGTCCGTCGCGCGGTGGCACGCAGCGGCGAACCGCGCTCTCGACATCGGTGGCGGTCGGTGGTCGGCTTTGCGTACCGCGGGTGCACCTGCCCGCGCCGCCAGGGCGATCGAGCAGGCCGCACCTCGCGCGGTGCGACAGTGAAGACCGTCGTCGTCACCGTGGTGTCCGGACGACACGAGCACTTGGCCGCGCAGGTGCGTGGTCTGGGTACATCGACCGCAGAGCAGGTCGAGCACGTCGTCGTGTCCATGGGCGACAACACGATTGCCGACCTGCTCGACCGAACCGGTTCGCCCGCCACCTATCTCGAGATGCCTGCGCAGCATCCGCTGCCGCTGGCGGCTGCTCGCAATCTGGGTGCGGCCGCGGCAATCGATCGCGGCGCGGAGTTGCTGGTGTTCCTGGACGTGGACTGCATCCCCGGTCCGGAGACGATCGAGCGATACCGGCGTGCGGCAACACTGCCCGGCAACGAGCGATCGCTGCTCTGTGGTCCGGTGACCTACCTGAAAGAGAAGGACATCGGTGCCGAGGGTGAGGTCCTGAACTCTCTGACCGCGCCGCATCCGGCGCGGCCGAATCCACCGGTCGACACCGTCGAGCACGGAGACAACTTCGACCTGTTCTGGTCGCTGTCCTTCGCGGTCGGGGCGGCGACCTGGGCCGAACTCGGCGGCTTCTGCGAGGACTACACCGGCTACGGCGGTGAGGACACCGATTTCGCAGCGACCGCGGAGGCGTCGGGCATCGGGTTGCGGTGGGTCGGCGGGGCGCACGCCTACCACCAGTTCCATCCGGTCTCCGATCCTCCGGTGGAACATCTCGACGACATCGTCACCAACGCGCGCACGTTCTTCGATCGATGGGGTCGGTGGCCGATGATCGGCTGGCTCGACGCCTTCGCCGCACGCGGCCTCGTCGAGTTCGACGGCTCCCGGATTCGCCGCACGGCCGACCGATTCGTTTAGGCTGGGTCCAAATTCGGCCGAATGGAGTCTGGACGTGCCTACGCCTTCTCACCCGTTGCTTTCGCTCGGATTTCTCACGATCGGGCTCTTCGACGAGTCCGATCCAGCACGCGGCCACGAATCGACGTTGAACATCATCGAACTCGGCGAGCAGCTCGGTTTCGACAGTGCATGGCTTCGGCATCGCCACCTGCAGTTCGGAATATCGTCGCCCATCGCAGTCATGGCTGCGGCGTCGCAGCGGACCCATCGGATAGCGCTCGGTACAGCAGTGACGCCACTGGGTTGGGAGAACCCACTGCGACTGGCAGAGGACCTGGCGACGGTCGACGTGTTGTCCGGTGGGCGGATCAATCCCGGAGTCAGTGTGGGACAACCGATGCAGTTCGACCGGGTCAAGCATTCGCTCTATCCCGACACCGCGGATACCGAGGATTTCGGGTACGAACGGGTATCGAGGCTACTCGGGTTCGTCGCCGGGGAGCCGGCGTCGACGTGGTCGGGGACCGAGGGCATCGAGTCGTATTCCGCTCGCGTGCAGCCGCATTCACCCGGTCTGCGTGGTCGGATGTGGTACGGGGGAGCGAGCCTGCGGTCGGCGCAGTGGGCCGGTGAGAACGAGATGAATCTTCTGGTCAGCAGCGTGGTGCGCGCCGAGGAGTCGACCGATTTCGACGACATCCAGCTCTCCCACATCCGGCGCTTTCGTCGGTTTCACCCGGCCGGGAACGATGCGAGGGTCTCGCAAGGGTTGGTGGTGATCCCGACCGACAGTGCGAGCCCGTCGCAGACGGCCAAGTACGAGGAGTACGTGCGTGGGCGATCGGCACGCACGCTCGAGCCACAGGGTCCGGCTCGGATGACGTTCGCGCCCGACCTCGTCGGGACTTCGGACGTGATCGCCGAGAAGTTGTACGCAAACAAGTCTTTTCGTGAGGTGGACGAGGTGGCGTTCGCACTGCCGTTCAGCTTCGACCACGAGGACTACGTGCAGATTCTGACCGACATGGCACACACGCTCGGGCCCGCACTCGGATGGGCACCTGCACAGCAGTGAGGGCGATCGGGTCGCTGCCCGATCGCCCTCACCCAGGTGTGACTAGCCGCCGGTGATCGGTGAGTTGAAGGCACAGGGGATCGACTTCGTGGGGAAGCCCTTCGGATCCAGTGCGTTCTTCACGATGCCGATCGCTCGAGGCGAGACGGAGATCGACAGGTGATCGGACAGATCGATGCCGCAGCCGTCCTGCAACGTGACGTTGTTGACGGTGGCACCGGGACCCGCGGTGAGGAACGTCGTCTTGTAGGGGGTCACCACCTCGTCGTACTTGGTACCGATCACGGTGTACTTGATGCCGGGGTCGGTGTCGCCGCCCACTGCCAATCCCTTGACCAGAGCGGAATCGATGACCTGGTCCGAGGCGGCGGGTCCGGCGATGGCACCGACAACGCCGAGCACGTTCAGACCCAGGTTGTTGATCGTGCGACCGAGCGTGCCGATTCCGACGAGAGTGGTGCCGTGGTTGGACCCGGCGACGCTCACGACGGTGTTCACCTTGTTCTTGGTCGGATCGGCGGGGTTGGCACCACCCTCGAAGCGAAGGTACTGGCGGGTGACGAGTCCGCCCTGGGAATGGCCGACGATATCAACCTGCGCAGAACCGGTCGCGGTACGCACGGCGTCGATGTACGTGGCGATCTCCTTCGCGCTGGATGCAACGGATGCGGTACCGCGCAGTGACGGGAGGTTGCCGACGATGCTCGGGTCGCTGTCACCGTAGTTCAGCGCGAAGATGCAGTAGCCCTCCTTCTTGAGCGCAGGCGACATCCGCGCGAAGTTGTTGTAGGCGTTCTCCCAGGTGCCGTGCAGCAGCACGACCGGACGCGGATGCGCCGCCGACGGCTTGCAGTTCCAGTCGTTGGCACCCTGAGGTGCGACATTGGGATTGACGATGCTGTAGAGGAATCCGGCCAGGAAGTTCTTCTGTTCCGGTCCGTAACCCGTGGTCTCGGTCCGTGGGTCGTAGGTGACGGTCGCGGGAGCGGCCGATTGGATGTTCGGCTGGGCGATACCCTGGTCGGCTGCCTTCGGTGATGCCTCGGTCGGGCCGGGGGGAACGACAGTGGCACCCTGCACGGTGGCAGGCGGGGCAGGCGGGGCAGGTGCGGGCGCGGGCTGTGCCTGTGCTGCGACACCGGCACCGAGGGTGAGTGAGCACGCCATTGCCGCGATCATCGCAGCGCGCACCGTCGCTGCCTTCCGCGTTGCGCGGAGGGTGGACCGAGAAGTGGTCATGGAGCCTGACTTTCGACGAGGGTTGATGGACAAGGCGGAACAGTAGGTGCGGATTCGGGTCGTATGCGCCCTCCTGCCAGGCGTTTGGAATTTGGCCGCAACCGACGCGTCATCTGTGAGAAATCGTCACAATTGAGCTCCGGGGGACGAATCTGGATGGACTGCCGGATATATTCGGTAAAACAATCCACAGGTTTGATTTTTGTTCTACTGTTCGTGTGTCTGCCGCCCGGTCTCGCTCGATGTGGCTGCACGCGCGACGGTGAGACCGAGCGATCCATCGAGGAGCCGGTCGGACGGGAAGCGAACCCGAAGAGGGTGTCGAGTTTCGAGGGGTGGGGTCTTCGGTGACGGCAGCAGAGAGCGTGCACGTGTCGCAAGAGGAGTACGTCAGCGGGCGGCGGGCCTCCGACCGTCTGCGGACGCCGAGAGAGACAGCCGCGCGCATGTTGGATCAGTACTTCGGTGAACCCGAGGACACACCACCACCGCGCGAGTGTGCCCGCGGTGAGCTCGACGACATGACGACGACCTGCTGCGAACTGGCGACCGGTGTCCTCGAATCCGGTCGGCTACCGATACCCGGTGCCATGGACGTCTTTCGCGACGCGGCAACCCGATGGGCCCGAGACGGTGTACCGCTCGGCCGGATCCAACATGCCATCAACGAGGGCTGCGCACTCGCTGTGCGACAGGCGTCCCGTTCGGTCGACGAGGACGCGGGCGATCGGCTGGTCGAGGGAACCGTCCTGGTCATGGAACTGTTGGACGTCGTCACCGCGGCGGTGTCCGACGCCTACCTGGTCGAATTTCGGACGCTGACCCAGAACGGTCCCCGTCACGACGTGGAACTGCTCGACGCGTTGCTGACCGGTGACGGTACGGCTCGTAAGATCGCCGACCGGATGGGTACGCTGCTTGCCGAGGATTATCACGTTGTCGCCCTGCACATTCCGGCGCACGCCGAAGAGGGTGGCCGACGGATCGACGCGGCGATGACGGCGGCTCGAAAGCTGCGAAGAATGCACTCGGCGCTGGCGACGTTCGACGCGGAGTACCTGCCCATCGCCTCGATCAGCCCCACCGGCGGAACCGTCCTGCTGCCCGATGTTCCCGGTGTCGACATCGGCGAACTCGTCGATCGTCTGGCCGACGCGGGTCAGGTGGTGATGACCGCGACGACCGGGTCGGCCGCGGTCGACGACATCGCCACGACCGCGCCCCACCTGTACGAACTGCTCGGTCTGGTGCGTCGACTCGGATACGCACCCGGGACCTACCGGATGTCGGATCTCGTGTTCGAATACCAGGTGAGCAGGCCGGGCCTGGGTCGCAAACATCTCGTGACACTGATCGATCCGCTGCGCGATTCCGTCGATCTGTTGCCGACGCTGCAAGCGTTCGTCGACTCGGACTCCAACCGAAAGAAGACGGCCACCTGGCTGACGGTGCATCCCAACACCGTCGACTACCGCTTGAAGAGGGTGGAGCAGCTCACCGGGCTCGATCCGATGAAGCCGTCCGGACTGCGAAGACTGCATGCCGCGCTGATCGCCGACCGCCTCGAGGCCCGCCGCGTTCCGGTGGACGAGCGATCACTGTGACTGCGCCGGACGGCGCGGTGCTGGCAGCATCGGCGGCGCTCGATTCGGTGGAGTCCGTCGCTGCTCTGTTTCAGCCCGTCGTCGAACTCGCCACCGGTACCGTCGTGGGATACGAGGCCCTGGCCAGGTGGCCGTCTCCGAGCCTGGCCGTTCCCGAAGACGTCTTCGCGCTGGCCCGAGAGCGTGGGATGGTGGGTCGCGTCGATGTGGCGTGTCGCGCCGCCGCGTTGCGGGCAGCACGCGAGTGCGCGTATTCGCGTCGGGTGCGCTTCTTTCTCAACATCGAGCCGGGTTGTTTCGCCGACGAACGTGACGTCGCCACCCACCTCGATGCGATCGGTGACGATCTCGACGTCGTACTCGAGATCACCGAGCGAGACCTCGACCGAAACGTCCCGTTGCTGATGGCCCTGGTCCGAGGAGCCCGCGCTCGCGGCATGTCGGTGGCCATGGACGACGTGGGTGCCACGCCCGCGACGTTGGAACTGCTGGCCGCCGTCGCGCCGGACATCGTCAAACTCGACGCGTCGATCATCCGATCTCCGTATCGGTCGCGTGCCGCGGTGCGGCAGGTGCGCGCGTACGTCCGCACGAGCGATGCAGTCCTACTGGCCGAAGGAATCGAAACCCACAGGCATCTGCGTCGTGCCAAGTCTCTGGGAGCAACCCTCGGTCAGGGTTGGTTGTTCGGCCGTCCATTGCCGTTGCCGAATCCGCCGATCTGATCGGTGGCCTGCAACGAGGAAACCCCGCACCTTCGACGGCTGAGGCCTGGGTGCGGGGTTTCGATACGACCGATCGAGACGATCAGTTCGTGAACTTGTCCTTGATGTTGCCTGCAGCGTCCGAGACGTCGTCGCCGACCTGCTTGGTCTTGCCCGACGCCTGATCCTTTGCGCCTTCGGCAGCAAGATCGTCGTTGTCGGTCTTGTGGCCGATCTTTTCCTTGGCTTCGCCCACGAGCTCTTCTGCCTTGTGCTTTGCCTTGTCGATGAAATCAGCCATGAGAACTCCTCGAAATCGATTGTCTTCGTCCGTTCGGGGAGAGCTATACCCGCGATCGGAGTCGGTAATCATGCACAGCGCGTCCGGGTTGTGCCGGGCCGATTCGGGTAAGCGCGCTCCATGGATCAACACAACGACGCCGAGTCGGCCTCCGAGACGCCCTCGCCCGAACACCAGCGCCCGAGCGGCGTGGACGACGCGACCGTGGCCGCGGTGGGAAAGCTCTCCGAGGCCCTCGAATGTGTCGAGCGTGCTCGTGGGCATCTCTACTCGTTTCACCAGCTGATGGGGCATGCAGATCTGCTGCTCGGCGACGCGGTCGATGCACTTGCCGATGCAGGCCACACCACTGCATCCGAGCGGATCGACACGGACATGGTCGGTCGTAACATCGCACCGGGGCGGTGGACATTTCAGCTGGTCGAAGAATTCGACGACGGATATTGGGGCCCGTTGCGCGAACACGATCGTGCGGTGCGAAACGAGTTGATGGACGGGCGTCGCCACGTCTTCGAGGCCGAGATGAAGGAGAAGCGTCGAACCCACGGCCGCAGCGGGCACGAGGCCAGGCCGACCGACTGACCCTTCGAAACGACGAACACCGACCTCGTCGGGTCACGACGAGATCGGTGTTCGGATGGACGGTGTCTAGCCTGCTTGCTTCGCCGCGTCGACCTCGCTGGTCGCGTTGGCGGTGGAGAGCTGACCACCGGAATTCTCCAGGTGTGCCCGCACGAACCAGTGGAAGAGTTCGAGTTGCGCGCTCTGACCGATCAGCATGTCCTCGGTCACCGGGTCGATCTCGCCGACCTCTTCGATGTTCTTGCGAGTGGTCTCGATGACCCCGGTGTACACCAGGTCGAGTGCACCGAGGTGCTCGATGGCCGTCGCGCGACCGATCGAGTAGTCGTCCCAGCTGCGCTCGGAGACGATGGTGCCCGGTGTGCCCTTGGCCGAGGAGCCGAGGGTCGCGATGCGCTCGGCGACGTCGTCCGCGAAACCGCGAACTGCTTCGACCTGAGGATCGAGCATCTCGTGTACCGAGATGAAGTTGGGTCCGACGACATTCCAGTGAATGTGCTTGAGAGTCAGATGGAGATCGTTGTAGGCGTTCAGTCGATCCTGAAGGATCGCGGCGACGCGCGCGCCCACTTCCGAGGTGAGTCCGGGAACGGTGTACGAGTTCTTTTCAGCCATGCGCGTTGTTTGCCCCATCCCCTCGGAACACAAACATGCCCCGCCGAATCGAATTCGGCGGGGCATGTGTGGTGAGCGGTCAGGACTTGTCGAGTCTCGGCGAGTCCGTGCCCGACGTTCCGGTCGACGAGGTGCCGGCCGAGGAGGTTCCGTTCGTCGGATCGACGATCGGGCTGTCGGCAGCGACCTGGTCGATCGCGTCTGCGATGTCTTCCTCGGGAGGATTCTTCAGGCTCAGGATGATCGAGCCTGCCAGGACCACGATGATGACCACCAGGCTGACCAGAGACGGGATCTCGGGGATCGATGTGCTGATCACCTTGTGTCCGGCCTGCAGGATCAGCTTGACGCCGATGAAGGCGAGGATGATCGCCAGTCCCTTGGACAGGTAGTGGAACTTCTCGAGCAACCCTGCGAGCAGGAAGTACAGGGCGCGGAGACCGAGGATGGCGAACGCGTTCGAGGAGTAGACGATGAACGGGTCGTCGGTCACCGCGAGGACGGCAGGAACGCTGTCCACGGCGAAGACCAGGTCGGCGGCTTCGATCGCCACCACGACGGCGAGAAGTGGTGTGGCCACCCGCTTGCCGGCTTCCTTGACGAAGAACTTGGTTCCTTCGTATTCGTCGCGGACAGGAATGATCTTGCGAAGCAGGCGAACTGCGATCGAGGTACTCGGGTCGTACGAGTCGTCCTCGTCCTTCATCAGCTTGTAGGCGCTGTAGAGCAGGATCGCTGCGAAGACGAACAGAACGGCAGCGAACTTGCTGACGATGGCCACACCTGCGGCCAGGAAGATCGCGCGGAAGACGAGGGCACCGATCACACCGAAGAACAGCACCCGGTGCTGGTACTCACGGGGAACCTTGAAGTAGCCGAAGATCAGCGCGAAGACGAAGAGGTTGTCGACGGACAGACTCTTCTCGAGCAACCAGGCCGTCGTGTACTCGACGCCGGCCGTGGTTCCCAACGTGAAGAACACCACGATGCCGAAGATGATCGCCACGCCGACCCACAGTGCGCTCCACCATGCGGCTTCCTTGAAGCCGATGATGTGCGCACCGCGGTGCGCCAACAGGTCGATGGCCAACAGGATGAGGACGACGGCACCGAATGCCGCCCATGCCCACCACGGGACGACGTTCATGAACGGCCACCTCTATTCGTGAATTTGCTGCCGAGTTGCTTCAACTTCGCCTGATTCTCGGGCTTGGTTGCGTACCGACGTGCTTGATCGATCATCTTCTTGCCCTGTGGGCTGCGAGCGAACGATGTCAATTTCTGTGTCAACGACGCCATTTGTCACATGCTCCTTTTCGTTCTCGTCTGTCTTCGTCCTACCGGTGTTCCGGCCGTGCGTTCGGGCCTCTGCGGAAAACGCTCGGTCATTCCGCGACTACTCCAGTGTGACTGTTCGCTTTCCTGCAGGCATGGTCGTTTTGCGGACACGTTTCGACCGATTTGGTTGCCTGGTTACGGCAATTCGAGCAGTCTGTACCCGTTACGACGGCGAGCGAACCTCGGGCCAGTCGAGCAGCTTCGCTCCGAGTACCGCCGTGTGCAGCGCAAATGCCTCGACGGGGTTGCCCACATTCTGCCCGGTCAAATCCTTTATTCGAGACAATCTGTAGGTCACTGCCCGCACCGACAGATGCATCCGGCGTGCGGTGGATGCGGTGTTCGCGCCGGTGTCGAAGTACACCTGCAACGTCTCCAACAGGGGACCCGCCCCGCCTCGCGCGCCCAGCAACGGTGTCAACAACGTGTCGACCAGATCGGCGATCGCCGCACGGTCACTGATCAGGACGCGGTAGACGAGCAGATCACGCGCATCGATCACGGATGCGTCGAACCCGAGCGAGGCGGCGAGATCGAGCGCGTCGAGGGCTTCCCGATACGACGCAGCGACACCGACCGCCCCGCTGCGTGGGCGGCCGATCCCGATCTGCGTCCGGCCGTATTCCCCTTTGCGCCGGAGGTCGACCGATTCGCTCGACGCCGAGTTGGACGTACCGAGGGCGCGTCCGACCCGGTCGAGGACATGGTCGACGGCGTCGAGGTCGGGTGCCGGGAACACCAGAATCAACCGGTCCTGCTTGGTGGCCACGAGCAATTCGGCGTCTCCCTTGCTGCCCTGCACGCTGCGCTCGACGAGGGTGATGGCAGAGCTGGCGTCGGTGAACGGCTTGGTCGACGTCACCACGGCCACCACGTGCGGGCTCGACAGGTCGAGGCCGAACGTCTGCGCGCGCCCGAGGACCCCGGCGACATCGGAGGTGCCCGAGAGCAGATCGTCGACGAATTCACGGCGGGCGAGTACTTCGGCTCGCACGAGAGTGCGCCGGGCGAGCTGAAATCCCTCGGCCAGTTCGGCCACCGCGTCGTCGACCGCGCGCAGCATGACCTCGCCTGCGGTGACGACTCCGGCCGGGTCGTCCGCGGCGGCGACGACAGCGGGTAGTTCCCGCCACAGCCGCCACGCAGAGGTCAGGTACAGGTCCAGCAACGCCCGCAGTGCGACGCCTGCGCGGGCAGCGGCATCACCCTGCGCTCGAAATTCCTGCAGCTGCCCGCGGTTCAGTGGGACGCCGGCATCGACGGCGTCGGCGAGAACGTCGAGGAAGCTGCCCAGTAGAGCGACGTCGAGTCCGCCTGCGTCCGAGGCGGCCTGCGCAGCGACCGAATCGAGCGGTAGCGCATCGCGCTGTGTGGCCATCTGTTCTCGTGTCTCCCATCCGACTCGAGGCCAATGGTAGGCATCGAGGCTGCGGCGAAGAAACGGACCGGTGTGGGAATCGGCCGATTCCACCGCGTGTTCGGCGTGCGAGAGGCGGTATCGGGGAGCACAATCAGCCGATCCGCACCGTTCGTCTCCACGTTGGGAGTGCCGGCCATGACATCGTCGAACAGACCTGCATCGAGTCTGCGATCTCAACTGCTTCGCAGGAAGCCGATCGTGGATCCGGACCAGCAGAGCAGTGGCGGGCTGGAACGGACCATCGGCACCTTCCAACTGACGATGTTCGGCGTCGGTGCCACCATCGGTACCGGCATCTTCTTCGTGCTCTCGCTCGCGGTCCCCGAAGCCGGTCCCGCGGTGGTGCTCTCGTTCCTGGCCGCGGGTGTGGCGGCCGGTCTCGCAGCCATCTGTTACGCCGAAATGGCCTCGGCGGTACCGGTTTCCGGCTCGACCTACTCGTACGCGTATGTGACGATGGGCGAGGTTGTCGCGATGGGCGTCGCCGCCTGCCTGTTGCTCGAGTACGGAGTGTCCAGCGCTGCCGTCGCCGTCGGGTGGAGCGGGTACCTGAACGAGCTGTTGAACAACCTCTTCGGCTTCACCATCCCGCACGCGCTGTCGGCTGCGCCGGGTGACGCCGACCCCGGCATCATGAATCTGCCTGCAGTCGTGCTGATCGTGCTGTGCGCCGTTCTGCTCATTCGTGGCGCGAGCGAGTCGGCGGCGGTCAACGCAGTCATGGTCGTCATCAAACTCGGTGTGCTGGCCCTGTTCGCGATCGTCGGATTCACCGCCTTCGACTCCGGCAACTTCTCGGACTTCATGCCCCTGGGCGCAGCAGGGGTGACGGCGGCCGCGGGCACGATCTTCTTCTCGTTCATCGGACTCGACGCGGTGTCCACTGCGGGCGACGAGGTGAAGGATCCTCAGAAGACCATGCCGCGGGCCATCGTTGCGGCGCTGATCGTCGTCATCGTCTTCTACCTCGTCGTGGCCGTGGCCGCCCTGGGGACGCAGCCGTGGACCGACTTCGCCGGCCAGGAGGAAGCCGGGCTGGCGGAAATCCTGCGCAACGTCACCGGGCAAGCCTGGCCGGCAACGATTCTGGCTGCAGGTGCGGTCATCTCGATCTTCTCGGTGACGCTGGTGACGATGTACGGGCAGACTCGCATCCTGTTCGCGATGGGCCGAGACGGCATGTTGCCCAAAGCTTTCGCCAAGGTCAGCCCCCGCACGCACACGCCGGTCAACAACACGATCGTCGTCGCCGTCGTGATTTCGATCCTCGCCGCGTTCATTCCGCTCGACAAGCTGGCGGACCTGGTGTCGATCGGCACCCTCGTCGCATTCATCGTCGTATCCATCGGGGTGATCGTGCTGCGCCGTTCGATGCCCGATCTCGAACGGCCGTTCAAGGTTCCGGGATACCCGGTCACTCCGGTGCTGTCGGTCCTCGCCTGCCTGTACATCCTGTCCGGACTGCACTGGACCACGTGGTTCTGGTTCGGGCTCTGGCTCGCGGTGGTGTTGGCGTTCTACTGGTTCTGGGGTCGGCACCACTCGACGCTGCGCGGAGCAGAGCAGGACCTGCGATGAGTGTCCTGATCGCATTCGCGCCGGGGAAAGGCAGCGTCGGTGCCCTCGATCTCGGTGCCCAGCTCGCTCGGTCGCTCGGCACCGACATCGATGTGGCGACGGTGGTGCCCAAACCGTGGTCGACTCCGTCGATGGCACGGGTGGATGCGGAGTTCGCCGACTGGGCCGCGACGACGGCAGCCGAGTCGGAGGCGAAAGCGCGCCACTACCTCGAAGACCGGGCACCCGACATCACTGCATCGTTCCACCGATTCGCACACCGCTCGGTGTCGACGGCCTTGACCGAGGCGGCCGAGAGCATCTCGGCCTCGATACTGGTTCTCGGCTCCTCGGGCGACGGCGCTCTCGGGCAGGTGGTCGTCGGGTCGACGGCAGACAAGCTTCTGCACTCGTCCCCGGTGACCGTGGCGCTCGCACCCCGCGGCTATCGGATGCGCGAACGCGCCACACTGACCCGGATCACGTGCGCGTTCTCCGGCGACAGCGAGGCGTCGCGCGTCGTGGGTCCGACCGCCGAACTCGCCCGAGACGCGGGTATCCCGCTCCGCTTGGCGTCGTTCGTCGTGCGGGGAGCGACGATGTATCCGCCCGAGGTCGGCCTACGCGTCGAGGACGACGTTGCCGCAGAACTCGCCGTCGGGTTGACCGAGGCACTGACCGCGGCGATGGACGACGCAGTCGCGGTTGGGCTTTCGGCCGAGCAGGTCACGACCGAACTGGCCATGGCCGGCAGTTGGCGCGAGGCCCTCGACGAGGTTCACTGGCAGGACGGCGAAGTACTGACCATTGGATCGTCCGGGCCGCTGGGGCCGATCGCTCGGGTGTTCCTCGGTTCGCGCGCCACCAAGATCATCCGCCATTCGCCGGTGCCGATCCTGGTGTTGCCGAAACGGTGAGGCGGGCGTCCTACCGGTTGAGGGCGAGCACCGACAACAGCTCGTAGGCGACATGTGCCGCTGCAATCCCGGTGATCTCGGCGTGATCGTATGCGGGTGCCACCTCGACGATGTCGGCCCCGACCACGTGGAGGCCCACGAGTCCGCGCAGGGTGTTGAGCAACTCTCGGGACGTCATGCCACCGGCCTCGGGCGTGCCGGTGCCCGGCGCGTGCGCCGGGTCGAGAACGTCGATGTCGACCGAGACGTACACCGGACCGCCGTCGAGGCGTCGACGCATCCGTTCGACGATGCTGGCCACGCCGTCGACCTCGTAGTCGTCGGACCGAATCACCTGGAAGCCCAGTACACGATCGTCCTCGAGATCCTGCTCGCTGTAGAGCGGGCCGCGGATGCCGATGTGCTGCGAGCGTTCGAGATCGATCAGACCCTCCTCGCTGGCTCGTCGGAACGGCGTGCCGTGGGTGTAAGGAGCACCGAAGTACGTATCCCACGTGTCGAGGTGCGCGTCGAAGTGCAGTACCGCGATCGGCCCGTGATCGCGTGCGAGCGAACGCAGAATCGGCAGGGCGATGGTGTGGTCGCCGCCGAGGGTGAGAACCGAGGAGCCGTCGGCGCGCAGGTCCGTCACCGCGTCGTGCACCGTGGTCAAGGCCTCGGTGATGTCGAACGGATTGACGCCGATGTCACCGAAATCCGCCACCTGTTGGCGGGCGAAGGGTGAGACCTTCAGCGCGGGGTTGTACGGACGCAAGAGTTTCGAGGCCGCCCTGATGTGCCCCGGGCCGAAACGTGCGCCGGGGCGGTAGCTGACGCCGGAATCGAACGGCACACCGAGGATGGTGACGTCGGCGCGGGACACCTCGTCGAGACGGGGCAGCCGCGCGAACGTGGTCGGCTCGGCGAAGCGAGGGACCTTGGTCGCGTCGACCGGACCGATCGGCGGGTGTTCGGGATTGCTCGGGTTCATCGAGAATTCCTTCCGAATTTTCATCAGTCCGGTGACGTTCGAGTCGACCAGTTCGCCCGGCAAGCGTTACTCTGATGCTCGATCTTGTCAACACAAGTTTCCTGGAAGGCGAGAGCGGTGTCCCTTGCTACGTCGGTCGTCGGCGATGCGCCGCGTATCGGCGCACGGCTCAAGGAGGCTCGGCAGAAGAAGCGACTGACCCTCGACGCACTCGCCGACGCCTGCGGAGTCACCAAGGGATATCTGTCCAAGCTCGAACGCGACCAGGTCAATGCGTCGGTGGCGTCCCTGGTTCGAGTCTGCGCCGCCCTGGAGCTTCCGGTCGGCTCGCTGTTCGACGACGCGCCGTCCGGTGAGGTGGTCCGGGCGCAGTCGTTGCCGCGCGTCATGTTCGGCGGGGAAGCGATGACCGAGTACCTGTTGACGCCGGTGGGGGAGCGCCGGGTGCAGGTGTTGCTGGGTCACATCGACGCCGGTGGCGGCAGCGGAGCCGAGGCGTACACCCTCCCGCTCGACGTGACGTTCGTGCACGTGATCACCGGCGAGTTGCGGGTGACCTTCGACGCCGAAGCGGACGGCACCTTCGCGGGCGACGAGGTGCTGCTCGGTCCGGGAGATGCGTTCACCTTCTCGCCGCGTCGCAGGCACAGTTTCCGAGCCGAAGGCGCAGACGGTGCTCAGGTCCTGTGGGTACTGGCACCCGCGCTACCCGAGGAGTTGCCGACGAGGAAACAGGAGTTGCATCCATGACCGTCACCGTGTCTCTCTATCAAGGGCCGGAACTGGCCGGCGATGTCCACGCGAACCTCGCCGCACTCGACGACGCAGCGAGAAACGCGGCCGCAGCAGGCGCGTCGATCCTGGTGACCCCGGAGATGTCGGTCAGCGGATACGACATCGGTGATCTGGTGCTCGAACGAGCAGAACCGTTCGACGGGCCGATCTTCGAGAAGGTGTCGACGATCGCTCGATCCCACGGCCTCGCAATCGTCTACGGATATCCCGAACGCAGTCGATCGACGCTCGGTGGCGAGGTGGTGTTCAATGCGGTGCAGGTGGTCGATGCATCGGGACTGTCGGTGGCGCGCTACCGCAAGACCCACCTGTTCGGTGAACTCGATCGCGCGCACTTCACTCCCGGGTCGGAACTGTTGGTGCAGTTCGACTTCGGCGGACTGCGCTGCGGTCTGCTCACCTGCTACGACGTCGAATTCCCGGAAACCGTTCGCGCCCACGCCGACGCCGGAACGCAGTGGTTGATCGTCCCGACCGGCCTGATGACCCCGTTCGAGATCATCGCAACCCACGTCGTTCCGACGCGCGCGTACGAGAGTCAACTGTTCGTCACCTACGTCAATCGCTGCGGCACGGAAGCGAGTCTGACGTACTGCGGACTGACCTGCGCCGTCGCGCCGGGTGGCACCGACCTCGCGCGGGCAGGTGCGCACGAACAGCTTCTGACGGTGGATCTGGATCCGGCCGAACTCCTTCGATCTCGCGCCGTCAACACTCACCTGGACGATCGTCGCCACGATCTGTACCGGACAGTTCTCGACCCGACAGGACCCTCGCGGTCCGAGCAGGAGACCGACCGATGACCACACCCGTCACCCCGGACAGCGCGATCGAATCCGAGGACGACCAACCGCTCACGATGTTCGGTCCTGATTTCCCGTTCGCCTACGACGACTACCTGGCGCACCCGGCCGGCCTCGGGAGCATTCCCGACGCTGCCCTCGGTACGAAGGTCGCGGTGATCGGGGGCGGACTCGCGGGTATGGTCGTCGCGCGCGAGCTGCTCAGGCTCGGCCTGGAACCCGTTGTGTACGAATCGGATCGAATCGGCGGCCGGATGCGGTCGGTGCCGTTCGAGGGGCACCCGGGTGTGGTGGCCGAGATGGGTGCGATGCGGTTTCCGCCGTCGTCGACGGCACTGTTCCACTACCTCGACGCAGTCGGGCTGGAGACGACGCCGTTTCCGAACCCGTTGGCAGAAGCGACCCCCAGTACGGTGATCGACCTCAAGGGCGAGAGCCACTACGCCCAGAAGCTCGAGGATCTACCGCCGGTGTTCGCCGAGGTCGCCGACGCGTGGAACCGGACGTTGGAGGAACACGCCGAACTGATCCCACTGCAGCGGGCCATCCGCAGGCGCGACGTTGCCGAGATCAAGCGAATCTGGAACGAGCTGATCGTGAAGTTCGACGATCAGACCTTCTACGGATTTCTCGCTGCATCCGAACACTTCTCGTCGTTTCGGATGCGAGAGCTGTTCGGCCAGGTCGGTTTCGGAACGGGCGGGTGGGACACCGACTACCCCAACTCGATCCTCGAGATCCTTCGAGTCGTCATCACGGCGGCGGACGACCACCACCGCGGAATCGTCGGCGGCTCACAGCAACTGCCGATGCGGCTGTGGACCGATTCGCCGGCGAACATGGCGCACTGGCCCGCGGGAACGTCGGTGGCGTCGCTGAACGGCGGCACCACGATGTCGCGTGTCACCGAGATCAGACGTACCGACGGCGGCACCACGATCCACGACGACCGCGGCAACATTCGTACCTACCCGGCCGCCGTCGTGACCGCCCAGAGCTGGATGCTGCTCAGCAACATCAGGTGTGACGACGATCTGTTTCCCATCGACCACTGGACCGCCATCGAACGCACCCACTACATGGGGTCGACCAAGGTGTTCGCACTCGTCGACCGGCCCTTCTGGAAGGACAAGGATCCGGTCACCGGCCGCGATGTGGTCAGCATGACGCTGACCGACCGGATGAGCCGTGGCACCTACCTACTCGACCAAGGGGAGGGCAGGCCTGGGTTGATCTGCCTGTCCTACACGTGGTCCGACGATTCGCTCAAGCTGCTGGCCCTGGACCCGACCGAGCGAATGAACATCATGCTGCGCTCGCTCGAGGAGATCTATCCCGGCGTCGATTTCCGCAGTCACATCATCTCCACGCCGGTCACGCTGTCCTGGGAAACCGAACGCGATTTCATGGGCGCCTTCAAAGCCAACCTGCCCGGTCACTACCGCTACCAGGAGAGGCTGTTCACGCACTTCGTGCAACACCGACTCGACCCGCGACATCGAGGAATCTTCCTTGCCGGCGACGACATCTCGTGGACGGCGGGGTGGGCCGAGGGTGCCATTCATACCGCACTGAATGCGGTGTGGGGCGTCGTGCATCATCTGGGAGGAAAGTCGGCAGAGGGCAATCCGGGACCGGGCGACGTCTTCGATGCCATCGCACCACTTCGATTGGGTGACTAGGTCGCTCAGTGTTTCGGCGATCGCGGCCGGGGAGAGCGCTCGTCGAACACGAACAACGCCAGGGCGATCGTCAGCATGAGGGCAACCACCCAGATCGCCCGTAGCCCGAACAACTCGACCGCAACCGCCCCGAGCAGCGCCCCGCCGAAGAATCCCGAGATCACCGCGCCGAACCGTCGGGCGCGGGTTCCGGCCTCCAGATCGTGTTCGACGACCCGATGGAATGCGGCCATCGCCATGCTGCGGAGATTCCCGGTCGTCATGGTGGTGTTGTACGGCGAATCCACCAGTACGCGAAAGGTGGTCACCTGCACGCCGGCAACGTGAGCGAGAATCACCGAGACCACCGCATCGGGCACGGTCGTCGGCAGAAAGCCGACGACGAGGACCACGAGGATCTCGAAGACCAGCACCGCCCGTACCGGTCGCCGCACGATCTTCGCAACCGCGGGCAGCGCGATGAACTCTGCGGTCGCGACGCCCAGGACGAAGGCAGCCAACGGCGGCAGAAAAGCCAGCGCCTCGACCCATCGGCCACCGGCGACGTCGACGCCGAGCAGCACCACGTTGCCGGTCTGCGCCCCGGCGAACACCCCGCCACGGGTGATGAAGGTGTACGCGTCGAGGAATCCACCGACTGCCGCCAGCAGAACACCGAGTCGGACCGATTTCGCAGTTGCGACGGCGATGTGGGGTTCGGGACGAGGCGTGGTCATCGGGAGATCCTGACACGATCGCCGATATTCACGTTGTCGAGGCAAGCAGTGAGAGCAACAGTTCGGCTCGTACCCGCGCCGACGTCAGATCCACCGCGAGCAGTTCCTCGCACCGCGTGATGCGGTTTCGCAGCGTGTGACGATGAACGGACAGATGCGCCGCAGCGGTTTCCCAATGCCCGTTCGCCTCGAGGAACGCCCGAAGCGATCCCACCAGATCGGCGGAATGGGTGCGGTCGTACTCGGCCAGTACCGCGATGGTGACTGCAGCCATGGCACGCAACGACTCCTGCACCGGTTCGGACGCCAACAGCATCGATCCGGTGAACTCGACGATCCGATCGCTCGCGCCGGCTGCGGCGCACGCGAGCGAAGCCTGCTGCAGAGCAACAGGGGTCTCGGAGATGTGACGGCTGGAACTGAGGCCGACGCACACCGACCTCGGCAGTGAATCGAGCAGTCGAGCAACGACATCGGAGTCATCGCTACCGCGCAACAACACCGCGACACCGGCGTCGGTCGTGCGCGCGAACGTGGGCCGCGCCCGGGCCCGGCACTCGGCATCGACCGCCTCGACGACGCGCTCGGCGGGTCCGCGGACCATCGCAACCCTGACGCGAGAGTCGTCGTCGGCCGCGTCCACGAGGTAACTCGGTAGCGCGGTGCCGTCGGGGGCAGGCAGATGGCCGTCCAGTAACAACCCGAGCGCGAGCGTGTTGAGTCGGGACTGTTCGGCGCGCAGACGTGTGGGCTTCTCGAGCTCGAGGGTCACCAGCGACACCGCGTGCCCCAGCAGGATCTGCTCGACACCCGTCACCGGGCCTGCGGTACGGATGGCGAGAAAGCTCGACGCCCCGCCGGAGATCGCGACGGAGTGCAGAGTGACGGTGCACCCCGGTTCGCTGACCGAGACCGTGGCCGGTGACGACGACGGGCGAATGCTGCGAGCGACCTCGCGGGCGCGCTCGACGAGATCGGCTGCGGCGGCGGGATGAAACGATTCGGTGCGATTGCCGATCAGCGCCACCGACGTGGACGTGGCGACGGCCAGTTCGCGAACGATCGCGTCGACGCCGCCGTGCAACGCTGCCCGAGTGATACGGGTCTGGACCGAGGCCGCACGAAGAACCTGCTCGTATTCCTGCTCGGCTATGCGCTTCATGACCGCCCTGATCACGGCGGCGAACGGGGTGTCGTACGGGACCTCGACGACGGGAAGGCCGACGGCCTCGGCCGTGTCGAGAATGTGACGCGGGATCGTGCTGTGGGACAACCCGACCCCGAATCCGAGGCAGGCGACACCCGCGGCCGCCAGGGTCCGGACGTAGGTGGCGAGAGCCGGGCCGTCGGCGTCGAAGCCGAGCCCGGTCGTGAGAATCAGTTCACCGCCGGACAGCCAGGGGCTCGGATCGGTGAGCTCGGTCGCCTGCGCGAACGTGATCGGCACAGTGCTGCGCTCCGGTCCGCCGCGATGACTCAGGCGGAGGTGTTGCTGTCTCAGCAGCCAGGACATCTGCACGCTCACCTGTGGAACTGTAGCGCTGTGCCTGCCGAAATGGAGTGTGATCCAGCCCTGATGTGTACGAAATGGCGTCGCGCTGTCTCGCTCGGAGAGTCGCATACTGACTGCACAAGCCCACACGAAAGGTGCGACCATGGCCTCGATCGAGTACCGACTTCCGCAGGAACGCAAGATCGTCACCGCCTTCCCCGGTCCGAAGTCGGCGGCGTTGGCGCAGCGCCGCAAGGCCGTCGTCGGTGCAGGCGTGGCGTCGACGCTGCCGGTGTACGTGGCCGATGCCGACGGTGGCGTCGTGGTCGATGTCGACGGGAACTCGCTGATCGACCTCGGGGCCGGAATCGCAGTGACGACAGTCGGTGCCTCGAACCCGGCAGTCGTTGCTGCAGTGCAGGATCAGGTCGCACACTTCACCCACACGTGTTTCATGATCGCGCCGTACGAGGGGTACATCGAGGTCGCCGAGAAGCTCGCCGAGTTGACGCCGGGGGATCACGACAAACGCAGCGTGCTGTTCAACAGTGGTGCCGAGGCAGTCGAGAACGCCGTGAAGATCGCACGGCACGCCACCGGGCGGTCGGCCGTCGTCGTGTTCGACCACGCCTACCACGGTCGTACCAATCTGACGATGGCGCTGACCTCCAAGTCGATGCCGTACAAGAGCGGGTTCGGGCCGTTCGCCCCCGAGGTATATCGGGCGCCGATGTCCTATCCGTTCAGGGAGGGCCTGAACTCCGACGGTTCCGCGGTCACCGGTGCCCAGGCGGCGGCGCGAGCGATCTCCGTCATCGACAAGCAGATCGGCGCGGGTAATCTGGCCGCGATCCTGATCGAACCCATTCAGGGTGAGGGCGGCTTCATCGTGCCCGCAGAAGGATTCCTGCCTGCACTGGCGGACTGGGCACGCGAGAACGGCGTGGTGTTCATCGCCGACGAGGTACAGGCCGGATTCACCCGCACCGGCGCGTGGTTCGCGAGCGAACACGAGTCCGTCGTGCCGGACCTGATCACCATGGCGAAGGGGATAGCAGGAGGAATGCCGCTGGCCGCGGTCACCGGCCGTGCCGATCTGATCGACGCCGTGCATCCCGGTGGACTCGGTGGAACCTACGGCGGAAACCCCGTCGCCTGCGCCGCGGCCCTGGCGTCCATCGAACAGATGGAGACACTGAACCTCAACGCCCGAGCCCGCGACATCGAACGAATCGTGTTCGATCGACTGAATGCGTTGAGTGCCGAGGTCGGCATCATCGGTGAGGTGCGTGGCCGCGGAGCCATGCTCGCGATCGAGCTCGTCGTGCCGGGTGGACGTGAGCCCAACCCCGAGGCCACCAAAGCCGTTGCGGCGGCGGCGCTCGCGGCCGGGGTGATCGTGCTGACGTGCGGCACCTACGGCAACGTCATCCGGTTGCTGCCGCCACTGGTGATCTCCGACGAGCTGCTCGGTGAAGCGCTCACCGTGCTCGAAGACGCGCTGCGCGCTGTGGCACAGGAGAACTGACATGTCGGCTACCGACCTGATCTCCAAGCTGCCCACCGAACTGTGGCTCGGTGGCGTGCAGACTCCCTCTGCGTCGGGCGCGCGATTCTCGGTGCTGAACCCGGCGACCGGCGAGGAGTTGACCACCGTCGCCGACGCCACCGCGGCCGATGGCATCACCGCGCTCGACCTTGCCGCCGAGGCGCAGCCGGGGTGGGCGGCGACGCCCGCTCGTGAGCGAGCCGAGGTTCTGCGGCGCGCCTTCGATCTGCTGCAGGAGCGTGCTGCCGACTTCGCTCTGCTGATGACACTCGAAATGGGAAAGTCGTTGGCGGAGAGCCACGGCGAGGTGAAGTACGGCAGCGAATTCCTACGCTGGTTCGGTGAGGAGGCCGTCCGGATCGGCGGCCGGTTCACCCCCGCTCCTGCGGGCAACGGTTCGATCCTGGTCACCAAGTCGCCGGTCGGTCCGGTCCTGGCGATCACCCCGTGGAACTTCCCGTTGGCCATGGGCACACGCAAGATCGGGCCGGCGCTGGCGGCGGGGTGCACCGTCATCGTCAAACCGGCCGAGGACACCCCGCTGACGATGCTTCTGCTCGGGCAGGTGTTCGCCGACGCCGGGTTGCCCCGTGGCGTGCTGTCGATACTCCCGGCCTCCGACGCCGCGTCCGTCACCGGACCGTTGATGGACGATCCGAGGCTGCGAAAGATCACGTTCACCGGTTCCACCGGAGTGGGAAAACTGTTGGTGCGCAACGCTGCCGATCGTCTGTTGAGGACGTCGATGGAGCTCGGTGGCAATGCTCCGTTCATCGTGTTCGACGACGCAGACGTCGACGCCGCTGTCGACGGAGCGATGCTGGCCAAGATGCGCAACGGCGGCGAGGCGTGCACGGCAGCGAATCGTCTGTACGTCGCGAACTCGGTGCGCGAGGAGTTCACCGCGAAGCTGACCTCACGGATCGACGCGCTGACCGTCGGTCCCGGTGATGCGGACGGTACCGACATCGGGCCGCTCATCAACGACAAGCAGCGTCGAACGGTCACCGCACTGGTCGACGACGCCGTCGCGAAGGGAGCCCGAGTGCGCACCGGCGGAGCCGCACCCGAGGGACCCGGATTCTTCTACGCGCCGACGGTGCTCGACCGAATCCCGGCCGACGCGAATCTGTTGCAGGACGAGATCTTCGGGCCCGTCGCGGCAATCATCGGATTCGACACCGAAGACGAGGCCGTCGCCGCAGCCAACGACACCCGGTACGGGTTGGTGGCCTACTTCTACACCGAGAGCCTCGACCGAGCACTGCGGGTGTCGGCAGCACTGGACACCGGCATGGTCGGGGTCAACCGCGGTGCGATCTCCGACGCGGCCGCCCCGTTCGGTGGGGTGAAGGAATCGGGTTTCGGACGCGAGGGCGGGTCGGAGGGCATCGAGGAATACCTCGAGACCAAGTACATCGCTCTACGGTAGAGCCGCACGTTTCGCTCCACTCCACGCTCGGGCACACGGAAGTACGTGACTTCGAGCCTGGAGTGGAGCGATACGTGCCGGCCTGTTCTCAGCCCTGGGCGGCCGCGATTCGATCCTCGGCCAGACGATCGGCCGCTGCCCCGAGCAGGATGCCCTCGGCGCGGGCGATGGCGAAGATGCCCGTGACGGTGTCGCGGATCTTGCCGATCGTGGCCATCACCTGAGCCGAATCCTTGCCGCGCAGTTCGCCTTCCACCTGGATCAGGCCGCCGGCGTTGGCGACGTAGTCGGGTACCCAGACGATTCCGCGGGCAGCCAGCATCGCTTCGACGTCGGGTGTGAGCAGTTGATTGTTGGCCGCGCCGCAGACGATGGACGCCGACAACCGGGCCACCGAGGACGCGTCGAGAGTGGCACCCATGGCGCACGGCGCATAGACGTCGATGTCGGCACCGATGATGTCGGATCCCACGGTGACACCGGGGAAGTCGGCGACGATGCGATCGAGGGCAGGCGGATAGGAGTCGCTGACGACCACCTCGGCACCGGCTTCGCGAAGCAGTGAGACGAGGTTGTAGCCCACCTTGCCCGCGCCCTCGACGCCGACACGCTTGCCGGTCAGATCGTCCGAGCCCCATGTGGATTCGGCTGCGGCCAGGAGTGAGAGAAAGACTCCGAGCGCAGTCTGGGGGCCGCTGTCGCCGGTGCCGCCGGCGGTGGTGTTCTTGCCGACGACGTGCGCCGTCTCCTCGGCGATGATGTCGAGATCGTCGCTGTTGGTGCCCACATCGCCCGCGGTGACGTAGGTTCCGCCGAGCGACTCGACGAATCGGCCGTACGCGCCCAGTAGCGTCGGGGTCTTGATGGCGTTGGGGTTACCGATGATCACTGCCTTTCCGCCGCCGAGATCGACTCCCGCGACGGCCGCCTTGTACGTCATTCCGCGGGAGAGGCGCAGCACGTCGGTCAACGCTTCCTGCTCGGAAACGTAGGGGTAGAAGCGAGTTCCGCCGAGAGCCGGACCGAGGACCGTGGAGTGGACCGCGATGATCGCGCGCAGACCGGTGTCGGGGTCCTGGCAGAACACGACGCGTTCGTGTGCGCAGTCGCGCGGCATGTCGGGACGATCGAAGACGCCGGTCGCGGCGGGGAAGGAATCGGACGAGGTGCTCGATGCGGCGGGGTGGTCGGCAACGACGGACACAGGCGGTCTCTTTCGGGTGATGAGGCGGCGGTACCGGAAATGGGTGGTATCCGGAATTCGTGTCCCCGAAGGGTGTCGTGAACGTGCACGCTGGTCAACCGCTGTTGCCGAGAATGTGCATGTTGCACGGTGCATCCCGAATCGCCCGCGCCGGGATGGTCGGGCTGCTCAGCGACGACCGTCCTCGGCGAGTTGCTCGAGCAACGGCTTGGTGCGGTACTGGATCAGCTCGCTCATCGCGATGGACATGTTGGTGCGCTCCACCCCGGGGATGTCCAGAATGAGACCTGCGATGCGGTACAGGTCGTCGGCATCGACGGCCGCGATGCGGATGTGCATGTCCGCGGCCCCGGACAGTCCGAACACTTCGAGCACTTCCGGGATGGTGCGAAGGTGTTGGGTCACTGCGGCGAGCGTGTGTTGGTTGACCTGTGCGGTCACGAACGCCTGCAACGGGCGTCCCAACGACTTCGGTGGGATGCGGTGATCGATGGGCGTGAGCGATCCCTTGTCGTCCCAACGGCCGAGGCGCGCCTGCACGGTGTTGCGGGACAGCCCCAACGTGGTGGCGAGTTCGACGCCGGTGGCGCGCGGTTTGGCGCAGAGGGCGAGGAGGAGTCGGGCGTCGGTCTTGTCCAGATCGGTCATTGCGCACTTCCTGTCGCTCGGTCGTTACTCAATATTGTGCACACTGCGCAGTTGTGAAGTCATCACTTGTGCAGGGTGGATGTCGGTGGTGTTCTTGTGAAGGACATCACATCACGACGGAGAGTGCGACGATCATGACTACCACCTCGCTGGTACAGCTGATAAAGGAATCTGGGACGGTGGTCCGCAACGAGACCTACTCGCCGCTGGTCGCCGACATCGACACGGCCGCGATGATGGACTTGTACCGAGATCTCGTGGTCGTTCGCCGCATCGACACCGAGGCGACCGCACTGCAGCGACAGGGCGAACTGGGGTTGTGGGCACCGCTGCTCGGTCAGGAAGCGGCGCAGGTCGGTTCGGCCCGCGCTCTCGACACCGAGGACTTCGTGTTCGCCAGCTACCGCGAGCACGGGGTCGCCTATTGCCGGGGCGTCGACCCGACGCAGATGCTGCGCTTCTGGCGCGGATCGACCCTCTCCGGTTGGGACCCGTACGAATACCGCATGACGACGCCGGCCATCATCGTCGGATCTCAGGGCCTGCACGCCACCGGGTACGCCATCGGCATGCAACTCGAGGGGGCCGAGGGCGCAGCCATCACCTACTTCGGCGACGGCGCGACCAGCCAGGGCGATATTTCCGAGGCACTCGGCTTCGCCGCGAGTTTCCACGCACCGGTGGTGTTCTTCTGCCAGAACAACCAGTGGGCCATCTCCGAACCGGTCACGGTGCAGACGAAGGCCACGATCGCCGCTCGCGGTGAGGGATACGGCATCCCGTCGGTGCGCGTCGACGGCAACGACGTTCTCGCCGTCCTGGCTGTCACCAGGGCAGCGCTCGCCCGCGCCCGCGAAGGTAGCGGCCCGACGCTCATCGAGGCCGTCACCTACCGCATGGGCCCGCACACCACCTCCGACGATCCGACGCGATACCGCTCGGGTGCCACCGACGACGAATGGCGCGCCAAGGATCCGATCGATCGAATCGAGAAGTTGCTCAAGCGAATCGGCGTGTTCGACGACGCATTCGCCGCCTCGGTGAAGCGCACCGCCGACGAGGTCGCAGCCGAGCTTCGCCGCGGCTGCCTCGAAACCGTCGAGCCGACCGCGATGTCGGTGTTCGACAACGTCTACGCCGATCCCCACCCCCTACTCGACGACGAGCGCGCCCAATTCGCCTCGTACCAGGCCGGATTCGAAGGAGCTACGTCATGACCACCCTGGAACGGCCCACCAGTCTCCCGTTGGGCAAGGCCATCAATGCAGGTCTGCGACGAGCGATGGAGAACGACCCGAAGGTCCTGCTGATGGGCGAGGACATCGGCAAGCTCGGCGGTGTCTTCCGCATCACCGACGGCCTGCAGAAGGACTTCGGTCCCGGTCGAGTACTCGACATGCCGCTGGCGGAATCGGGGATCATCGGCACCGCCGTCGGCCTCGCGATGCGAGGCTTTCGGCCGGTGTGCGAGATTCAGTTCGACGGTTTCATCTATCCGGCGTTCGACCAGATCGTCTCGCAGGTGGCGAAGTTGCACTACCGCACCAGTGGCAACGTCAAGATTCCGATGACCATCCGGGTGCCCTACGGCGGCGGAATCGGTGCCGTGGAGCATCATTCGGAGTCTCCCGAAGGATACTTCGCGCAGACCGCGGGTCTTCGCGTGGTCACCTGCAGCAACGCCGCCGACGGCTACTCGATGATTCAGCAGGCCATCGCGAGCGACGATCCGGTGTTGTTCTTCGAGCCGAAGCGTCGGTACTGGGAGAAGAGCCCCATCGACCTCGATGCCGACGCGTCGTATCCGCTGCATCGGGCACGGGTGGTCACCGAGGGCACCGACGTCACCCTGATCGCGTACGGACCACTCGTCGCCACCGCACGCAAGGCCGCCGAAGTCGCTGCCCACGAGGGAGTGTCGATCGAGGTCATCGATCTCCGCTCGCTCTCGCCCATCGACTTCGAGACCATCGAGGCCTCGGTGCGCAAGACCGGGCGTCTCGTCGTCACCCATGAGGCACCGGTGTTCATGGGACTCGGTTCGGAGATCGCAGCTCGAATCTCCGAACGGTGCTTCTACAACCTCGAGGCGCCGGTGTTGCGCGTCGGTGGCTTCGGCACTCCGTACCCGGCATCGAAACTGGAGCGATTCTTCCTTCCCGATGTGGACCGGGTTCTCGACGCAGTCGACCGCTGCCGCTCGCACTGACCTCGCGCTCACCGACCGCCGCCGATACGTACCGAACAGGATTCGACGATGCCCACCATCAAGAGCTTTCCGTTGCCCGACCTCGGGGAAGGACTCACCGAAGCCGATCTGCTGACCTGGCTCGTCGCCGTCGGTGACACCATCGAGCTGAATCAGAACATCGCCGAGGTCGAAACGGCCAAGGCCGCCGTCGAACTTCCCTCACCGTTCGCCGGGGTCGTTGCCGCCCTTCACGTGTCGGAGGGTGACACCGTCGAGGTCGGCGTACCGATCATCGACATCAGGGTCGGTGGCGACGACGAGGGCGGTGTCGAGCCGGAGCCTGTGGCAAGCGAAACCGACGGTGGGGCCGCGGTCGAAGACGGGGACGAGCGCGTTCCGGTTCTCGTCGGCTACGGCGTGGCGAAGGAAGGCTCCAGTCGACGCGGCGGCCGAGGTGCAGCACCGGCCACCCCGACACCGACCGGACAGAACGGGAAACCGCTGGCTGCGCCACCGGTGCGAAAGATGGCCAAGGACAACGCCGTCGACCTGGCCGAGGTGCCGGCCACCGGAGACCGCGGCGACGTCACCCGTGAGGACATCGACACCTATCTCGCGGGTGACAACCCGGTCGAGGAGCGGACAGCGGGACGGGTCGGTCGCGAGGAGCGCACACCGATCAAGGGAGTGCGCAAGCACACGGCGGAGGCGATGGTGCGCAGTGCATTCACCGCTCCGCACGTCACCGAGTTCGTCACCGTCGACGTCACCGAAACTCTCACTCTGCTGGACTCCCTCCGTGCGTCCGCTCTCTTCGCGGACGTTCGTCTGACCCCGCTGGCTCTGGTCGCCAAGGCGGTTCTCGTTGCGCTCAAATCGAATCCGTCGCTGAACTCGTCCTGGGACGAGACGAGTCAGGAGATAGTGACCAAGCATTACGTCAATCTCGGTATCGCCGCCGCGACTCCGCGCGGGCTGATGGTGCCGAACATCAAGGACGCTCACGAGAAGTCTCTGGTGGACATCGCCCGCGCGCTGTCGGATCTGACGCGGACGGCCAAGGAAGGCAAGAGCAGTCCGGCCGATCTCGCCGACGGCACGATCACCATCACCAACGTCGGGGTGTTCGGAGTCGACGCCGGTACGCCGATCCTCAACCCCGGCGAGGCTGCCATCCTCTGTTTCGGCTCGATTCGCCGCATTCCGTGGGAGCACGAGGGCGAGATCGCACTACGGTCGGTGACGACACTGTCGCTCTCGTTCGACCATCGCCTCGTCGACGGGCAGCAAGGATCGCAGTTTCTCGCGCTCGTCGGCCGGTTGTTGAGCAGCCCGGTGGATATGATCGCGCTGGGCTGATTTCCCGGCTCGTACCGTGTGAAGAAAAGGGGCTTGCGTGGCGGAAGCGATCGACGCGCATTTCCTGGACCGGATTCGGGTCGCGGCGACGAGCGGGCCGGAGCTCGCCGATCCGGATCGTGTGCTGAGGTACTTCGATGCGCAGCTCGCCAGTCGGCACCTGGACTTCGCAGCCCGCTGGTTGCAATCGACGGGCTTCGGCTACTACACCATCGGATCGTCCGGGCACGAGTCGAATGCAGCGGTCGGTGCCGCGACGACGGTCACCGACCCGGCTCTGCTGCACTACCGCTCCGGCGGCTTCCATGCCGCACGCGCACAACAGCATTCGGGGTCGAATCCGATCCACGACGTGCTGGCCGGCTTGGTCGCCTCCACCCGCGACCCCATCTCCGGCGGGCGGCACAAGGTGTTCGGGCACCCCGATCTGGGCATCGTGCCGCAGACGTCCACCATCGGGTCGCAGGTCCCGCGCGCGGTCGGTCTGGCATTCGCGCTGGGGCGCGCGAAGGCGCTGCGCCACCGAACGCCATGGCCCGAGGACGCCATCGTGGTGTGCAGCTTCGGCGATGCCTCCGCCAATCATTCGACGACGGTGGGTGCGCTCAATTCGGCTGCATACTGTGCCCACCAGTCGATTCCGATGCCGATCCTCCTCGTCTGCGAGGACAACGGCATCGGAATCAGTACCCGGTCACCGCGGGGCTGGATCGAGCGGTCGCTCAGCCGATTTCCGTCGATCGAGTACGTGCGAGCCGACGGGACCGACCCGGTCGCGCTGATGCGAACCGTGGACGCCGCTGTCGCCGCGGTGCGGTCGGGGCGTCGGCCGGTGATGGTGCATCTCGAGACGGTACGGTTGATGGGCCACGCCGGATCCGACGCCGAGCTTGCGTACCGCACCAATGCGGACATCGTCGGCGACTATGCACGAGATCCGTTGCTCGCCTGCGCACGTGCGCTGATCGGGGCCGGTGTGCTCTCGGCAGCCGACGTCGAGGGCCGCTACGAGGCAATGCGCGAGACCGTGATGAGCGAGGCCGAGGCGATGGTCGAGTCGCTGCGGTCCGGGGCGTCGTCGCGCCTGGCCACCGCCGAGGCGGTGATGGCTCCGCTCACCGAACGGAGACCGATCGCGGTGGCCGCAACCGAGCAGAGCCTGCGACCGGCACAGGGCGGGCCGCGGCTGACGCTCGCCGCCATGATCAACAGCACGCTCACCGACATCATGGCGGCGCGCCCGGAGGTCCTGGTGTTCGGCGAGGACGTGGCCGTCAAAGGCGGCGTCTACGGCGTCACGAAGGGCTTGCGTAAAAAGTTCGGCGCAGCACGAGTTTTCGACACTCTGCTCGACGAGCAAACTGTGCTCGGCACCGCCCTCGGTGCTGCGCTCGCTGGATTCGTCCCGATACCCGAGATTCAGTATCTGGCGTACCTGCACAATGCCGAGGATCAGCTGCGTGGTGAGGCCGCGTCGCTGAAGTTTTTCTCCGACGCCCAGTACACCAACGGGATGGTGGTACGCATCGCTGGTCTGGCGTATCAACGCGGTTTCGGCGGACACTTTCACAACGACAATGCGGTCGCTGTTCTGCGCGATATTCCGGGCATCGTGGTTGCGGTTCCGAGTTCGGCGGCCGAGGCCGCCGGTCTCTTGAGAACCTGTGTGGCACTGGCCGCGGAGGAGGGGCGAGTGTGCGTGTTTCTGGAGCCCATTGCGCTCTATCACCGCACCGATCTGCGCGACGGCGACGGAGAGTTGCGGTGCGCCGACGACGCGTCCGCCGAGTTCGCCACCACCGCAATCCATTCGGAGGGTGACGATCTGGCCATCGTCACCTTCGGTAACGGGGTGGTGATGAGCAGGCGTGCGGCATCGAGGTTGCGTGAGCGCGGGATCGGCGCGACGATCGTCGATCTGCGCTGGATCGTTCCGCTGCCGGTCGACGACCTCCTGCGCCGGCTCGACGGCTTCGATCGAGTGCTGATCGCCGACGAGACCCGACACGACGGGGGAGTGGGAGAAGGCGTCGTGACCGCTCTCGTCGAGGGTGGCTACGCGGGTACGGTCCGCCGAGTGGCGAGCAAGAATTCGTTCGTACCGCTGGGCGCCGCAGCCGATCTCGTCCTCCTGTCGGAAGACGAGATCGTCTCTGCGGCGTTGGAGATGGTCGAATCGGATTGACTCAGTGCACCGGCTGTACGGGAGCGACCTCGTCGACATCCTTGCGTGCCGGAGCGCGGATGAAGAACGACGCCGCCACCGCCACCAGAGATACCGCACCGCCGTAGAGGAACGCGGCATGGATGCCGGCCTCCGAACCGCCGAGCTGGGTTGCGCCGTCGGAGATTCGGGCCGCCGCGGTGTTCGACATCATGGTGACGAAGAGCGCGGTTCCGGCAGCGCCTGCCAACTGCTGCACCGTGTTGAAGATTGCGCTTCCGTGCGAGTACAGCGGGGTGGGCAGCGAACCCAGTGCCGATGTCATCAGTGGCGTCATGATGAAGGCGAGTCCCGCCGAGAGAAGCATGTGGATGCCGATCACCACAGGCAGGGCGGTCTGCGCGTCGAGCACGGTCATCGACCACAGGGCGGCGCTCATCACGATGGCTCCAGGAATCACCAACGGGCGCGGCCCGACTCGGTCGAAGATGCGGCCGACGAACGGAGCGAGCAGGCCCATCAGCAATCCGCCGGGGAGCAGCATCAGGCCGGTGTCGAGTGTGTCGAGGCCGCGGACGTTCTGCAGGTACATCGGCAGCAGGATCAGCGCACCGAACAGGGCCATCATCGAGATCGCGATCATGCCGAGGCCGATGCTGAACGTGGTGGTGCGGAACGGTCGCATGTCCAACAGTGCGCCGCCACGGTCCTGGCACGAGATCTGACGCAGCACGAACACCAGCAGTGCGATCACACCGATCGCCAGTGGTAGCCATACCGGTACCACCGATTCTTCGGCCGAATGTCCCAGGCTGCTCAGGCCGTAGACGATGCCGCCGAACGCCAACGCGGACAACACCACCGATGGGGGATCGAACGAAGGCCGACCGGTTTGCGTCACGTTCTTCACCAGCGTGGTACCGATCGCGAATGCGATCAGTGCGATGGGGAGAACGAGCCAGAACATCCAACGCCAGTTCAGCGAATCGAGGATGACTCCCGAGATCGTCGGGCCGACGGCCGGAGCGACGGCGATGACGATCGAGATGATTCCCATCATCGCGCCGCGCTTGTGCGCAGGGACGACGGTGAGCACCGTCGTCATGAGCAACGGCAACATGATGGCCGTGCCGCTGGCCTGGGTGATGCGTCCGAGCAGGAGCAGCTCGAAGCCCGGGGCGGATGCCGCGAGCAGCGTGCCGACGGTGAACAGCGTCATCGCTGCCACGAAGACCTGACGCAACGTGAATCTCTGGAACAGATACCCCGTGATGGGAATGACCACGGCCATGGTCAGCAGGAATCCGGTGGTGAGCCACTGCGCCGTCGTTGCCGTGATGCTCAGGTCGACCATCAGGGTAGGGAGCGCCACGCTCATGATCGTCTCGTTGAGGATCATGACGAACGCTGCGATGACGAGGATGCCGATCAGCAACTTGCTTCCCGGCGCGAGCTGCGCGTCGGGTGCGTGGTCGGTCTCAGGTGTGGTCATGTGTCGGGAACTTTCGCGTATGGGTTCAAGTGTGGAGAAAAGGTCGTTCTGCGACAGCCTGACTCATTGTGACAGTGGCTGTCAACTTGAACATTGCTGGTAAGTTGACGGCGAGAATACGAAGAAGTAGGCGATGGGTGGAGGACAATGAGCGAGCACATGCCGGACCTGCGAGAGCGACGTCGCCGGGAAACCCAGCTCGAGATCACCCGTGCCGCGCTCGAACTGTTCGAGACGCAGGGTTGCGCTGCAACGACGGTCGACCAAATCGCACGTCGGGCCGGAGTATCGCCCAGCACGTTCTTTCGTAGCTTCGCATCCAAGGAAGAGTCGGTTCTCGGGCTCGCTCCGGAGTTCGAGCTCGACATCGACGCCTGGCTGGCATCGACGGCCCCCGCGAACATCACCCTTGCAGCTATCGAAGCACTGTACGAGCGATCCGTCGAACGATTATCCGCGGCACCGCACGAAGCGCGAGATCGACTACTGCGTACCCGACGGCTGATCGGGCGCGACGATCACCTGCGGTCCGCCGCCTTCGCGACCGACGCCATGACGCTGTGTCGCGTCACCGACTCGGTGGCCGCCAAGCTCGATGGCCACGAATCACGTTCGTACGCACGATTGCTGATCGAGGGTACCGGGATGGCCATGCGAATCGCCTTCGACGACTGGGCCGAGCGCATCGATGCCGGGCAGGACGCCGACCTGGTGGATATCTACCGAACCACGCTGCGCGATCTACGACGCGTAGTCGCCGGCTGACGGTAGACGTCGTGAGTGGAACTTCGTAGCAGGGGTCGAGTTTTCGTGCACGTGGCGCGAAGCGCCTCTCACCCGAAGCGCTGCGGAGCCAAGTCGTCCGCCCGTAGTCCGCGCGCAGTCACGTCGATCGGAAGCGGTTCTCCGCGAACGATTGCCGCGCCGACTCGTGCCAGTGCCGCACAGGTCTGGATTCCGTACCCACCCTGACCGGCGCACCAGAAGAAGCCTTCGATGCTCGGGTCGAAGCCCACGACCGGGGTGCGATCGGGAACGAAACTGCGCAGACCCGCCCAGGACGAGCGCAGATGCCGGCCCGTCAGTGTGGTGGCCTCGGCGATGTCGTCGAACGCCCGCGCGATCTCCAACTCGTCGGGGCGCGCGTCACTCGGCTCGGTGGGCGTCTCGTCTGCAGGGGAGCACAAGAGTTGTGCGCCTTCGGGTTTGATGTAGAACTTCTCGTCCATATCGCTCAACGTCGCCAGATTCGCGGTGTCGAGATCGTCGGGCGCGGCGACCATGAACACCGACCGACGCATCGGGACGAGTCCGATAGGATCGGCACCCGCCATGCCGCCGACGACGTCCGCCCACGCGCCTGCTGCGTCGACGACGAGGGGAGCAGTGTGGACCGACCCGTCCCTGGTGTGCACATGCCACTGTCCGTCGACGCGTCCGAGCTGCGTCACGCCTGTCCCGGTGTGGACCTGTCCACCTCGATCGCGCAGCCCCCGTACGAAACCCTGGTGCAGCGCGTGGACGTCGACCTCCATCGAATGTGGTTCGTACAGTGCACAATCGATCAGCTCGGGGCGCAGCGGCGGAAAGAGCGTGCGCGCGTCGGTCGGGGTGACCAATCGGGCGTCGGGTGTCAGTCGGCTGACGTCCGCATACATTGCCTCGAGCGCGTCGCCTCGCCCGATGGCCGCGAACTGCAACAGCGGACGCGGGGCCAGCAGCTCGGTTCGGAAGTGCTCCGGCGGGTCGACCAGAAAGGCCCGGCTGGCCGTCGTCAGGGCCCGAATGGTGCTGTTGCCGTAGGTTTCCAGGAACAGGGCGGCCGAACGTCCGGTGGTGTGGAAGGCCAGGGTCGATTCGCGCTCGAGCAGTGTGACGCGTCGGTCGATCGCGAGTTCGTAGCCGAGCGAGACACCCCCGATTCCGCCGCCGATCACGATGACGTCGGTGGAGTTCCGTTGCCGCTCGGACGTGGTCATGGATTGCTCCCGTTCGTTGTCTCTGCGGTCCACTGCGCGCCGGGTCCGATCGCCTCGTCGAAGATCAGCCAGGTTCGCGTCGACAGTATCCCGTCGAGTCCCTGCAGTTTGTCGAGCACCAGGTGTCGTAGCGCCGAGGTGTCCGGAGCTCGCACCAGAACGAGGGCGTCGAAGTCGCCGCCCATGAGGCTGACGTGTTCGACGAAGGGGAAGGTGCTCAGATCGTCGGCGACGGCGCGCCAGGAATCCTGCCGAATGGACAATGCCACATACGCCGACGCGCCGAACCCCGCTTTCTCGTAGGCGATGCGTGCGGTGAATCCCTCGATGACCCCTTCGTCGACGAGACGGTCGACGCGCACGTAGGCGTGTGCTCGCGAGATGTGGGTGGCCTCGGCCAGGGCGCGCATGGACATTCGGCCGTCACGGCTGAGCTCGGTGACGATACGTCGGTCCACATCGTCGAGCTCGTATTCCTTCTGTGCCATCCGTCCACTCCAGCCGGTTCGTGAGGGGTCTGTGTGGACGAATTGTCACATTCTTTCCAGCATTGAGCCATCGATCTCTGATTCGGCTCCTGATTTGAATGTCGGTCCATATGGCCGCACTCTGTGTAGAACACATCGATCCGCGAGGAACACGCGCAGGAGGGGTACCGCATGACCACGACCGACACGCTCGATCACGTCACGACCTCGGTCGCGCGACGCGTTCGCCGGGGATACGAAGCCGACTTCGTGGAGTGGACCGATCGTGGGATGGACATCGTCCGAACCTTTCCCGGATTTCTCGGTGGCGGTTGGCTGCGCAGTTCCGGCGATTCCAACGACTACCACGTGGTGTATCGCTTCGAGACACACGCCGAACTCGACGCCTGGCTGCGCTCGGATGCCAGGCGCACCTGGCTCGGCACCGGCCGCCCCATCGCCGACGACGTTGCGACACATCGACTCTCCGGTGTGGAGGGATGGTTCGAGCCGCAGTCCAACCTCACCGACGCCGTCCGGGTGATCGGTGGTCCGCCGCCGCGGTGGAAGCAGGCAGTCTCGATCGGGGTTGCCTTCTACGCCGTCAGTCTGCTCGTCAACATCGTTGTGACGCCACACCTGACCGACCTGAACGTGGCCCTGCGTACCGCGCTGGTAGTGCTGATGTGCACGCCGCTGATGGTGTACGTGGTGATGCCGTTCGTCACTGCTCGGCTGCGTCGCTGGCTGGTACCGCGCTCGTAGCCTCGCTTTCGATAGGGTCGAACCCATGCCCGACGCCCCGGTACACGATCAATTCGCCCTCGACGGGGCCTGGAACTTCCGTGATCTCGGCGGTGCGCGCACCACGGACGGGGCGACGGTTCGGCCTGGATTGTTCTATCGCGCTTCCGAATTGAGCGCGCTGTCCGAGAGCGGTCAGCGTTCTGTCGGTGACCTCGGGATCCGCACGGTGTTCGATTTTCGTAGCGGTTCGGAGATCGATCGCAGTGGCGCGGACCGAGTTCCGCCGGGCGTCGAGTCGATCTCGGTTCCCTTCGAGATCGTTCGAGGAGTGCGCGCCCCCCACGAAGCTCCCATGCAGGACGAGCGGAGCCAAGTCGAGTACATGATGCGGGCGTACGCGTCCTTCTCGGCTCTCGACGGGGCATCGCACGCGATCAAGCGGGTGGTCGACGCGATCGTCGAGGGGCGCGGTGGCGTCCTGGTGCACTGCGCAGCGGGCAAGGATCGGGCCGGGTGGACCGTCGCGACGGTGTTGCGGGCGGCCGGTGTCAGCGAAGACGACATCGTCGCGGACTACCTACGCAGCAACGACGGGATCGAGCCCCTACTCGCTCACGTGCGCCGAACCTGGGTGGGGGCGGCCGACACGGAGGTCCGACCCACCGAGGCGATACTGGGTGTGCGCGCGTCCTATCTGGAGCACGGGCTGGACGTCATGAAGTCGACGCACGGATCGTTCGACGGATATCTGACGCACCTGGGTATCGATCGGGACCTCCGGCGACGTCTGACCGCCGCCCTCGTGAACGTCTGAGCGGTAGCCTCGCCCCATGCGTATCGGACATACCGCCCCGGATTTCGAGCTACCGGACCATTCCGGGGAACTGCGTGCGCTGACCGACCTGACTGCGTCGGGCCCGGTCGTTCTGTTCTTCTACCCGGCGGCCAACAGTCCCATCTGCACGGCCGAAGCGTGTCATTTCAGGGACTTGGGTACGGAATTCGAGAGATTCGGCGCGCAACGGGTCGGCATCAGTACCGACACCCGAGATCGCAACCAGCATTTCGCGCTGCAGAGGTCGTTCGACTATCCGTTGCTGTCCGACTCCGACGGTGCGGTGGCCGAGCAGTTCGGAGTGCGACGAGGCGGGTGGTTCACCCGGCGGCGTCGGCTTCGTGAGCTCGAACGCGGGCGGGCGCATGCAGCCAACCGTGGGTACCTGCGGCAGCTACTGTCCGTGAAGCGGACGACATTCGTGATCGATCGGAACCGAGTGGTGCGGATGGTGGTGCAGAGCGAACGCGGTCACGTACATGCGACCAAGGCGTTGGAGTACCTGCGCTACCTGTCGTGAAGGGCTGTTCTCGCTACTCGTTCGCGCCGCTGAACAGGGCGGTGTAGACGGCAGGCTTCGATGTTTCGGCGTGCGCATCGGTCGATGCGTCGTCGGGATGGCTGAAGAGCGCCTCGTTCTTGTCCTTGTGTTCCATTCCCCGAGCATGCCCCTGATTCGCGGCAATAGCCACTCGCCGCGCGGGCTGTCCGGGCTCGGCCGGGTGGGATACTGCTCGAGTGCCCGATGAATCCCTGTTCGACGCCCTTCGTCGCGAGCCCGACGCCGAGGCACCCAACCTTCACGCCGTCGACGCCGCGGACCGCCTCGTCCTCGATACCGTCGACGAACTGACCGGAATCGACAGGACCAGGCCGATCGCGGTGATCGGCGACCGGTACGGAGCCCTGACCCTCGGGGCCGCCTCTGTCGGGTTCTCCGCGATACGCGTGCATCAGGACGCCGTCACCGGAGTGCGCGCGCTCGAGCTGAACGCCGCGCGGGTCTCGATGGCCGGGACCTACACCCAGCACGCGCTCGGTGCCGAACTTCTCGACGGCGTCGGCGTGGTGCTGATGCAGTTGCCGCGAGGTCTGGCCGAACTCACCGAGATCGCCGAGCACATCGCCGCACACGCATCGTCGGACGTTCTCGTCCTCGCGGGGGGACGAGACAAGCACATGACCCCGGCGATGAACGACGTCCTGCGGAAGTCGTTCGAGACGGTGACGGCCGGCCGCGGACGACAGAAGGCCCGAGTGCTCACCGCACGTGGGGCGGTGGCGTCGGGAATGACGTATCCGGTGAGCAAGAGGATTGCCGACCTGGACTTGACGGTGGTGGCGCACGGGGCAGTGTTCGCAGGTGCGGGCCTCGACATCGGGACCAGGTATCTGCTCGAGTTCGTTCCGAAGATGCTCCCGCGAGCTCGGGTTGCCGTCGACTTGGGCTGTGGCACAGGAATTCTCGCCACCGAGCTGGCGCGCACCAGGCCCGACCTCGAGGTGATCGCCACCGACCGCTCGTCCGCAGCGATTGCATCGGCGGCGGCCACGGCCGAGGCCAACGGGACGCGTGTGTCGGTGCTCGCCGACGATGCGATGTCCACGGTCGAATCGGAGTCGGTCGATCTGGTGGTGTGCAACCCGCCGTTCCACGAGGGTGCTGCGGTGCACACGGGCGGCGCGAGCAAATTGTTCGCGGCGGCGGGCCGCGTGCTGAGGCCGGGAGGACAACTGTGGACGGTGTTCAACACCCATCTGAACTATCGGCGCGAACTGGCCGACGCCGTCGGCCCCACCGACCTGATGGGGCGCAACGGCAAGTTCACCGTTGCTCGCTCGGTGCGTTCGAGCGAGCAACGGTAGACGGTCAGGTGACCGGGCCGGCGTCTTCGGGAGCTCCGTCGATCTGTCCCCGGTTGCGTCCGAGGTCCTCGACGAGAGTGCCTTCGACTATTTCGGCCTGACGCTGGCCTTCTGCGTAATCGACGTCCGGATCCTCGTCGGACTCCTCGATGACGTGGTCGACCAATTCCTCGGTCAACTCGTCGTCGGGGGTCTCGGTGATCGGGCGGTCGAGATCGTCTTCGACGGCGATGTCGGGTTCTTCCTCGCTGAGCTTGAGGTCCAGACTCTCGCCCTCGGCTGCTTCGCGAGCAGTGGTGCCGAAGCTGTTGGCCTCGCTCCAGTGATCGGGGGGATCGACCACGGTGTCACCGTCGTCGTTGCGCACCTCGTCGGAGTCGACGCTCTCGCTGGGGTCCAAGGTCTGGTCGGGTCCGTCTTCGATTGCCATTTCCTCATAGTGCCCGTTTCGATTCGGTGTCACACACGCCGTCGTCTCCGCGTGTCGAGCCCCCACCCGGTAGAGTCCGATTTGTCCGTCGTAGAAGTTCTCCTCCTGGGAACTTTTGTCCGGATGTCAGACGTTCTACTGATGACCGACGGGGAGATCCCCGGTGGGGATCAGAACTTACGAAGGGAAGAGACACGGTGCGCACCTCCAGCAACCCGGTGTTCCGCAACCTGCCCAAGCAGCAGGGCGGCGGCTACGCCACATTCGGATCTGCGACGGCTGGAGCCTCGCAGGCCGCCACCTTCGGCCAGCATCCCGGAACGCAGGCCGACCCGTACACCACCCAGCCCGCACAGCGGGCCATGACCATCGACGACGTGGTCACCAAGACCGGCATCACCCTCGGTGTGCTGAGCGTCACGGCGATCATCTCGTACCTGCTGGTCTCCAACAACACCGCGTTGGCCGCTCCGTTCGTCATCGGCGGTGGCTTGATCGGCTTCGGCCTGGTCATGTTCGCGACCTTCGGTCGCAAGATGGACAACAAGGCCATCGTCCTCGCCTACGCCGCAGCGGAAGGCGTGTTCCTCGGCGCACTGTCGCTGATGTTCACCGGTGTCGCGTTCGGTGGGGTCGGCGGATCGGCCCTCATCGGTCAGGCCGTCCTCGGCACGTTCGGCGTGTTCTTCGGCATGCTGATCGTCTACAAGACCGGCGCGATCCGCGTGACCCCGCGCCTGACCCGCATGGTCGTCGGTGCCCTCATCGGTGTCGTCGTCCTCATGCTCGGAAACCTCGTCGCCAGCTTCTTCATGGAGGACGGTTTCGGTCTTCGTTCCGGCGGACCGCTGGCCATCATCTTCAGCCTCGTCTGCATCGGCATCGCCGCGTTCAGCTTCCTGCTCGACTTCGACCAGGCCGATCAGCTGATCCGCGCACAGGCACCGGAGAAGGCAGCCTGGGGCGTCGCCCTCGGTCTGACCATCACGTTGGTCTGGCTGTACGTCGAGATCCTGCGACTGCTGAGCTACTTCCAGAACGACTAGTACTCACGAGAAAAGCCCCGCCACTCCTTCGGGAGAGGCGGGGCTTTTCTCGTTGTGCAGTCTCGGATCAGCTGAGACGTTCCAGCACCATGGCCATGCCCATGCCGCCGCCGACGCACATGGTCTCGACGCCGAACGTCTTGTCGTGTGTCGTCAGGTTGTTGAGCAGCGTGGTGGTGATCCGGGCACCGGTCATACCGAACGGGTGGCCGATGGCGATGGCACCGCCGGAGACGTTGAGCTTGTCCTCCTCGATGCCGAGGTCGCGCGCCGAACCGAGGACCTGCACCGCGAAGGCCTCGTTGATCTCGAACAGGTCGATGTCGGAGATCGACATGCCCGCGATCTTCAGCGCCTTGCGGGTGGCCTCGATCGGTCCGAGGCCCATGATCTCGGGAGAGGTGCCGGTGACGCCGGTGGAGACGATGCGCGCCAGCGGGGTCAGGCCCAGTTCCTTGGCCTTGGTGTCGCTCATGATGACGAGCGCTGCTGCGCCGTCGTTCAGCGGGCACGCGTTGCCGGCAGTGATCGTGCCGTTGGGTCGGAAGACCGGCTTGAGCTGGCTGATCTTCTCGTACGTGGTGCCGGCGCGAGGGCCGTCGTCGGTGCTGACCACGGTGCCGTCGGCGAGGGTCACCGGGGTGATCTCCCGCTCGAAGAATCCGGCGTTGATGGCCTCTTCGGCGCGGTTCTGGCTGCGCACGCCCCAGTGGTCCTGGTCCTCGCGGGTGATGCCGGTCAGAAGCGCGACGTTCTCGGCCGTCTGGCCCATCGCGATGTACGCGTCGGGCAGTTCGCCGTTCTCGCGGGGGTCGGTCCAGCTGTCCGCGCCCTCTTCCTGTGCCTTCTTGGTACGGGCCTCGGCGTCGGCGAAGATCGGGTTGTGGCTCTCGGGGAGCGAGTCGGAGCTGCCGTGAACGAAGCTGGACACGCTCTCGACACCGGCCGAGATGAACACGTCACCTTCGCCCGCCTTGATCGCGTGCAGCGCCATGCGGGTGGTCTGCAGCGAGGACGAACAGTATCGCGTGATCGTCGTTCCGGGCAGGGAGTCGTAGCCGAGCTGAACCGCGACGATGCGAGCGAGGTTGTTGCCCTGCATGCCGCCGGGCAGTCCGCAGCCCAGAAGCAGGTCGTCGATGTCCTTCGGGTCGAGCGAGGGCACCTTGGCCAGCGCAGCGGCGACCATCTGAGCGGTGAGGTCGTCGGGGCGAATGTCCTTGAGCGACCCCTTCATCGCCCTGCCGATCGGTGAGCGCGCGGTGGCGACGATGACTGCCTCTGGCATGAGATCTCCTTCGAATCGATACTGCGTACCTGCTTTGCTACCGCCGGGTAGGCGATGTCTCCTGACCGAACTTACAACCCCGCCGAATCGGCGCTGCCGCGACGTACGAGATCCTCCGACGCAGTGGTGATCTCGGCGTCGAGTTCTGCCGTTCGCCGGCGCAGAAATCGGTCGAGGGCTGCGGTGGCACGGGGGATCGGCTTGCGCGATTCGACGGCAGCAGACACCGTCGGCAGTTCGGGCAGCGGACCACCGTGCCACACGCCGAGGGCGGAGGCGAGCACCGGCAGAATCTGCTGTGCGGCAAGCTCGTAGCCGGCCGCCGAGGGATGGAAGCGGTCCGCCGAGAACATGGTGTCGGGGGCCGCCAGGAACTCGGGAGCCAGCAGGTCGGCCAGGGCCACCGGATGCCCGCCCGCGCTGAGCGTGCGGGCAGTCTGGGCGTGGGCGAGGCGTCGACCCCAATTGCGGACGACGGTACGCAGCGGCTGCGGAATGGCCGTCACGACACCGAGATCGGGGCACGTACCCACGGCGACGACGCAGCCCTTGGCGGTGAGCCGCTCCACCGCGTCGCCCAGTCGGGCCGCCGAAGCCGGAATGGAGAACTTCTTGGTGACGTCGTTCGCGCCGATGAAGATGACCGCGGCGTCGGGAGGGGGACCTGCGACGAACATGGCGTCGACCTGGCCTTCGAGTCCCTTGGATGTGGCACCGGCAATTGCCTTGGTGCTCAAACGAATTCGTTGGCCTGTTTCCTCCGCCAATCCTCTGGCCAGCAGAACGCCGGGAACCTCGTCGGCGACGGTGCAGCCGACGCCTGCCGCGGTGGAGTCGCCGAAGATCATCAGATGAATATCTGCTGAACTTCCCAATCGCCACCGTTCCGGGGCCACGCAGCCCGCTGTGTAGACGCCGTCCGCCTCCGGTGGTTTGGCCGTGGTGCGCCCGATGACGCCACGCGCCGCAGCGGCCTGCGCCATCAGATGTCGGTACGCGGCCCAGGACGCCGTCCCTGCTCCCGAGCCTGCCAGCACTGTCGCGGCGCTCGCTTTCGCAGCGGTACGCCATCCGCTCGCCGTCACAGATCGATCCCTCTCCTCATGCCTTCCTCACCATCGTATGCGGGTGTCGACGGCCGTGACCGAGAGTCGAATACCTGCATCTGGGAAGATGGAGCAATGCGCATCGCACAGCACATCACCGAACTCATCGGCAACACCCCGTTGGTGAAGTTGTCCACCGTCATCGGCGACGGCGCCGGCACTGTCGCGGCCAAGATCGAATACCTCAACCCGGGTGGTTCGTCCAAGGACCGCATCGCCGTCAAGATGATCGACGCGGCCGAGGCGTCCGGCGAACTGAAGCCCGGCGGCACCATCGTCGAACCCACGTCCGGCAACACCGGCGTCGGTCTCGCACTGGTCGCGCAGCAGCGTGGCTACAAGTGTGTGTTCGTGTGCCCCGACAAGGTCGGTGAGGACAAGCGCAACGTGCTGCGCGCGTACGGAGCCGAGGTCGTCGTCTGCCCCACGGCCGTCGCGCCCGAGGACCCCAACAGCTACTACAGCGTCTCGGATCGACTCGTTCGCGAGATCGAGGGAGCCTGGAAGCCCAACCAGTACTCCAACCCGGCGGGCCCGGCCAGCCACTACGAGACCACCGGTCCCGAGATCTGGGCCGACACCGACGGCAAGATCACCCACTTCGTCGCAGGCGTCGGCACCGGCGGCACCATCTCCGGCACCGGCAAGTACCTCAAGGAGGTCTCCGGCGGCAAGGTCAAGGTCATCGGCGTCGACCCCGAGGGCTCGGTGTACTCCGGAGGTACGGGACGCCCGTACCTCGTCGAGGGCGTCGGCGAGGACTTCTGGCCGACCGCCTACGACCCGTCCATCCCGGACGAGATCATCGCGGTCTCCGATGCCGATTCGTTCGACATGACCCGTCGCCTCGCACGGGAGGAGGGCCTGCTGGTCGGAGGCTCGTGCGGCATGGCTGCCGTTGCTGCTATCCAGGTCGCCGAGCGTGAAGGTCCCGACGCGCTGGTCGTCGTGCTGCTGCCCGACGGCGGACGCGGCTACCTGGCCAAGATCTTCAACGATTCCTGGATGTCCTCGTACGGATTCCTGCGTTCACGCCTGGACGGCACCACCGAGGAGACCTCCGTCGGTGCAGTGCTGCGCGGCAAGTCCGGCGCGCTCCCGGACCTGGTGCACACCCACCCGTCGGAAACCGTGCGTGACGCCATCGAGATCCTGCGCGAGTACGGCGTCTCGCAGATGCCCGTGGTCGGTGCCGAGCCGCCCGTCATGGCAGGCGAGGTTGCCGGCAGCGTCACCGAGCGCGATCTGCTGAGCGCCGTGTTCGAGGGACGGGCCGCGTTGGCCGACCCCGTCGCCAAGCACATGAGCGCGCCGTTCCCGCTGATCGGTGCCGGAGAGACTGTCTCCGACGCCACCAAGGCACTCGGCGAATCCGATGCGCTGATGGTCGTCGAGGAAGGCAAGCCCGTCGGCGTCATCACCCGCCACGATCTGCTCGGATTCCTCAGCAAGGGAGCCTAGGCATGTGAGTGGAACTTCGTAGCAGGCTACGAAGTTCCATTCACATGCGGCGCCAGCCGCTCTATCGCACCGCGCTGGTGCCGGTGAGCGCCTGTCCGATCACGAGCTGATGAACCTCGGACGTGCCCTCGTAGGTGAGGACCGATTCGAGGTTGTTGGCGTGTCGTAGCACGGGGTATTCCAGCGTGATTCCGTTGGCGGCCAGGATCGTTCGGCATTCGCGAGCAATCTTGATCGCTTCGCGCACGTTGTTGAGCTTGCCGAGCGACACTCGCTCACCCGGTAGCTGACCCTTGTCCTTCAGTCGGCCCAGGTGCAGCGCGAGCAGCTGACCCTTGCCGAGTTCGAGGGCCATGTTGGCGAGCTTGGCCTGGGTGAGTTGGTACCCGGCCAGCGGCTTGTCGAACACCGCGCGGGTCTTGGAGTACTCGATCGCCGACTCGATGCAATCCCGCGCCGCGCCCATGGCGCCGAAGACGATGCCGAAGCGGGCCTCGTTCAGGCAACTCAACGGGCCGCTCAGGCCGCGGGCTTCGGGCAGCATCGCGTCGGCAGGAAGCCGGACGTCGTCGAACACCAACTCGCCGGTGATCGACGCGCGGAGCGAGAGCTTCTTCTTGACCGTGTTGGCGGTGAATCCGGGGGTGTCCGTGGGGACGACGAAACCCCTGACCTTGTCGTCGGTCTGGGCCCACACGACGGCGACGTCGGCGACCGGCCCATTGGTGATCCACATCTTGCTGCCGTTGAGGATCCAGTCGTCACCGTCGCGCTTGGCGCGGGTGAGCATGCCTCCTGGGTTCGATCCGAAGTCGGCCTCGGTGAGCCCGAAGCAACCGATCAGCGATCCCTCGGCCATGCCCGGTAGCCACTGCTGCTTCTGCTCCTCGGAGCCGTACTTCCAGATGGCGAACATCGCGAGTGAGCCCTGCACCGAGACCAGCGATCGAATGCCGGAGTCGATCGCCTCGAGCTCGAGGCAGGCCAGGCCGTACGCCGTCGCGGAGGTTCCGGCGCAGCCGTAGCCCTCGAGATGCATGCCCAGCAACCCGAGCGAGCCCAGTTCCTTGGCCAGTTCACGGGCCGGCACAGTGCCTTCGTCGAACCAGTCGGCGATGTGTGGACGGATGCGCTCGTTGCCGAACTTGCGGACGGTGTCTCGGATCTGACGCTCCTCGTCGTCGAGGAGTGAATCGATCGCGAACAGTTCGTCGACGCTCTGGGAGTTGGCCACGGTGCCTCTTTCCGCTGGGGGTTGTCTTCGCAGGTTACCCACGACCCCGCCGGGCGACGCAGGCCGATTAGGGTGGAGGGCATGAGTGAGCAGCGCAGCAAGGCAGACAACACCTCCTGGCAGGGCTTTTCCACGAAGGCGGTGCACGCCGGCTACGAGCCGGATCCGCTGACCGGCGCGGTGAACGTGCCGATCTACGCCAGCTCCACCTTCGCTCAGGACGGCGTCGGCGGTATGCGCAGCGGTTTCGAGTACGCGCGCACCGGCAACCCGACGCGTCGGCCGCTCGAAGCCAACCTGGCGGCCATCGAGTCCGGCACCTACGGGCGCGCGTTCTCCTCGGGCATGGCGGCGACGGACTGCCTGCTCCGCTCGGCGCTTCGCCCCGGTGACCACCTCGTCATCCCCAACGACGCCTACGGCGGCACGTACCGATTGATCGACAAGGTCTTCACCCAGTGGGGCATCGAGTACTCGGTGGCTGCGGTGTCGGATGTCGACGAGGTCCGCGCGGCGATGCGCCCCAACACCAAGCTGGTCTGGGTCGAGACGCCCACCAACCCGTTGCTCAACGTCGGTGACATCGAGGCGCTCTCGGGCGTCGCGCACGAGGGCGGGGCCAAGCTGGTCGTCGACAACACGTTCGCGTCCCCGTACCTGCAGCAGCCCCTGAGCCTCGGTGCCGACGTGGTGCTGCACTCGACCACCAAGTACATCGGCGGACACTCCGATGTCGTCGGCGGCGCACTGGTGACCGACAGCGAAGAGCTCGATACGGCGTTCGCGTTCCTGCAGAACGGCGCGGGCGGTGTTCCGGGACCGTTCGACGCGTTCCTGACCTTGCGCGGCATCAAGACTCTCGCGCTGAGGATGGAGCGACACAGCGACAACGCCGAGAAGATCGTGGAATTCCTCGAGGGGCATCCGGCCATTTCGCAGGTCATCTATCCCGGACTCGAATCGCACCCGTCTCATGCGGTCGCGGCCAAGCAGATGCGACGGTTCGGCGGCATGGTGTCGGTGCGGCTGGCCGGCGGCAAGCAGGCTGCACTCGACTTCTGCGCGAAGACCGAGATCTTCACCTTGGCGGAGTCCCTGGGCGGCGTCGAGTCGCTGATCGAACATCCCGGCGCGATGACCCACGCCTCGACGGCCGGTTCGTTACTCGAGGTACCCGACGATCTCGTGCGGCTGTCGGTCGGCATCGAGGACGGTGCCGACCTGGTCGGCGACGTCGAGCAAGCATTGGCATGATCGTCGCACTGATCGACTCGGGCCTGGGGATGCTCCCTACGGCTGCGCGGCTTCGCCACGTGCGTCCCGAGCTCGATCTGGTGCTGATGATGGACCCCGACAACGCCCCGTGGGGCCCCAAGCCGGACCAGTGGGTGATCGATCGGGTGGTCGGTACCGCGCAGCATGCCGTCGACCTGGGTGCCGAGGTGGTGGTGCTCCCGTGCAATACCGCCAGTGTGACGGCGCTGAGCCACGTGCGGGCCGCGCTGGGCGATTCCGTGCCGGTGGTGGGGACCGTACCGGCGATCAAACCTGCTGCGGCGCAGAGTGATCGGATTGCGATCTGGGCGACGGCAGCGACGACGGCAAGTGCGTATCAAGCGCGCTTGATCGAGGAATTCGCGTCGCATCGGACGGTGACGAGCGTGGCCTGCCACGGTCTGGCGGATTCGATCGACCGCGGAGACGAGCGGGGGATCAGCGCTGCGATCACCGCCGCCGTGGCTGCCACTCCCGACGACGTCCAGTCGGTCGTGCTGGGGTGCACGCACTACCCGCTGGTGCGGGGCGAGATCGTTGCGCAGCTGCCCACCGAGGTGACGATGTTCGACAGCGCCGAGGCCGTGGCCAATCAGACCGTCCGGCGCGTCGACGAGGTCGGCTCGAGCGGTTCGGGTACCGGCCGCGTCTCGGTGTGGCTCAGCGGAATCGAGGGCGGGTTGCCTGCGAGCGCGCAGCGGTATCCCGAAGGAAAGCTGCTACTCGACGACCTGCGAGCAGAGCAGCACTGACCCATCGGGGAATGCAGGACGCTCCCGAGCGTTGTCTTTCACTGAGCTAACGGTCACTGCGGTGAAGGGAAACACATGGTCGGCGTCGAAGTGCGCGGTAGCGCCGGAAGGACTGCGGCGAGGATGCCGCATCGATACGCCTTCTGGGTGGTGGGCGTTGCCTTCATCGTGCTGATGGCGTCGTCGGCAGCACCGTCTCCGCTGTATCCGGTGTACCAGCAGTCGTGGGGATTCAGCGCGATCACACTCACACTCATCTTCGCCGTCTACGCGGTGGCGCTCCTGGCGACGCTGCTCACCGTCGGCAGCCTGTCGGACCACATCGGCCGTAAGCCGATTCTGATTGCGTCGCTGCTGATGCTCGTGGTGAGCCTGGTGCTGTTCATCGTCTCCGACAGCGTGCCGCTCCTCATCGCCGCTCGCGTGGTGCAGGGGATTGCTGCAGGCGCGGCCACGGGTGCGATGAGTGCGGCCATCATCGATCTCCAGCCCGACGTGTCCACCGGGCCGCTGCTCAACAGCGTCGCACCTTCGTTCGGTCTGGCGGCCGGGGCGCTCGGTGCCGGGTTGCTGGTGCAGTTGGCTCCGGCACCGGAGATCCTCGTGTTCGTTCTGTTGATCGGCGCGGCGCTCGTCCTCGCGGTGGCGCTGCTGTTCGTCCCCGAGACATCGGCGTTGCGCGGCTTCGATTCCCGACGCCACCTCGCGTCGACCCTGCTGCCGAGAATGTCGATCCCGAAGTCGGTGCGGGCACCGTTCCTTCTCATCGCCCCCGCCCTGTTCGCCACGTGGTCTCTCGGTGGTTTCCACCTCTCGCTCGGTCCGTCCATCATCGGCACTGTCTTCGGTGTCGACAACCACATCGTGGGCGGATTGGAGATCTTCGCACTGTTCGGTTCCGGTTCGATAGCAGCTGCCGTGGTGCGCAACGGATTTCCTCGCAGGGTGATGATGATCGGCGCGTCCGTGCTTGCGATCGGTGTGGCGCTGACCTTGGTATCGGTCGAGATCGGCTCGATCGGGCTGTACTTCGTCGGGGCTGTCATCGCCGGGTCGGGTTGGGGAGCAACTTTTCTCGGCGCAATGCGCACGCTCGGTGCCCTGGTTCCCGCAGCGGAGCGAGGCGGGGTGTTCGCCACGACGTTCGTCATCAGCTACCTCGCCTTCAGCGTGCCCGCCGTGGTCGCCGGTCTGTCGGTGCATCGGCTGGGGTTGAGCACGACGGTGGAGGTGTACGGCGCGTTCGTCATCGCGATGGCGTTGTTCTCGGTTCTCGGATTCTCGCTGGCGCAGCGCCGAGATCGGTAGTGCGCCAGAGTCTGTGGTTCCTCCTCTGCCGAGGGTGAGCGAGTACTCCTACCCGATCGGGTAGTTCGGTCGGGTCGTTGGCAGGGTTCCCGCCTCGAGGTGTTCCCAACGCGGTGTGCGGCGGTGGAGTGTGGTCATCAGTGAGACGCCGATCACAGCAGAAGGCGTCTTGTCACTCACACTCACCGAGGAGACACCGATGGTTATCGAGCTCAATCAGATCTGGGAATTCCCCATCAAGGAGTTTCATCCGCTGCCGCGCGCCAAGCTGGGAGTCGGTGCCCACGACATGATCGGTGTCGAGGCCAAGGAACTCGGGTTCAAGCGCTCGCTGCTCGTCACGACCGGTCTGCGCGGTTCCGGAATCATCGAGGAACTGATCGGCAAGATCGAGTACCAGGGCGTCGAGGTGGTCCTCTACGACAAGGTCGAGTCCAATCCCAAGGACTACAACGTCATGGACGGTGCCGCGCTGTACCAGAAGGAGAAGTGCGACAGCGTGATCTCCGTCGGCGGTGGTTCGAGCCACGACGCGGCCAAGGGCATTCGCGTCGTCGTCGCGCACGACGGACGCAACATCAACGAGTTCGAGGGATTCTCCAAGTCCACCAACAAGCAGAATCCACCGCACATCGCCGTATCGACCACTGCAGGAACGGGTTCGGAGACGTCCTGGGCCTACGTCATCACCGACACCTCGGACATGGAGAAGCCGCACAAGTGGCTGGCGTTCGACGAAGCGTCGACACCGACTCTGGCACTGGACGATCCGCTGCTCTACTACACCTGCCCCCAGCAGTGGACCGCGTTCTGCGGCTTCGACGTTCTCGCCCACGGTGCCGAGCCGTACGTCTCGCGTCTCGATTTCGCGCCGTCGCTCGGCAACGCCATCTACTCGATCGGCCTGGTGTCCAAGCACCTTCGTGAAGCGGTGTACGACCCGGGCAACCTGAAGGCTCGCGAGGGCATGATGAACGCCCAGTACATCGCCACGCAGGCGTTCAACTCCGGCGGACTCGGTGTCATCCACTCGATCTCGCACGCGATCAGCGCGTTCTACGACAGCGCTCACGGCCTCAACAACGCCATCGCGCTGCCGCGCGTGTGGGAGTACAACCTGCCCTCGCGCTACGAGCGTTACGCCGAGATCGCCGTGGCCATGGGCGTCGACACGAAGAACATGACCACCGTGCAGGCGGCCGATGCTGCCGTCGAAGCCGCCATCAGGCTCGCCAAGGACGTCGGAATTCCCGACAACTTCGGCTCCATCCGTTCGGCGACGTACGACAAGAACCGGATGAATACCGGCAAGTACGCGGGCAAGGGCGACGTGATCAAGGGCGACGAGAAGTCGGTGCTGAAGATCTCCGAGCACATCCAGGAGGACTGGTGCACCCCGGGCAACCCCCGTGAGGTGACCGTGGAGTCGATGATTCCCGTCGTCTCGCACGCGATCAACGAGTCGTACTGATGCTGCGCAGTGGTGCGGTTATGTGCCCCGGGCGGCGCATGACCGCACCACTGCGGCTCCGCCGCACCACGAAGGGAAACACATGACCTCGCTGTCGACAGTGCCTAGCGACGACACCGGCACCGTTCGATTCACCGACGCCGCCGATCTGCAACGCGCGCTCGGTGAGCAGGACTACATCGCCGACGACGACCTCGCCACCGTGGTACATCTGGCGACAGCGCTCGATCGCCCACTGTTGCTCGAAGGCCCTGCGGGCGTGGGCAAGACCGAGTTGGCCAAGTCTCTCGCTGCGGCGAGCGGACGGAAGCTGGTTCGGTTGCAGTGCTACGAGGGCCTCGACGACAACCGAGCCCTCTACGAGTGGGACTACGCCAAGCAATTGCTGCATGTGCAGATGCTGCGCGAACACATCGGCGCGCTCACCCAGCACGTCACCGATATCGACGACGCATCGAAGCTGCTCGCCGCCAAGGACTTCGGCCTGTACTCCGAGCCCTTCCTCGCCGTGCGCCCCCTGCTGGAGTCGGTGCTCTCGGAGGAGCCGGTGGTGCTGCTGGTCGACGAGGTCGATCGCACCGAGGAGTCGATGGAGGCACTGTTGCTCGAAGTGCTCGCCGAGAAGCAGGTGACGATCCCCGAGGTCGGCACCTTCACGGCGCGCAGCGATCCGTGGGTGATATTGACCTCCAACGACACTCGTGAGCTGTCCTCGGCGCTCAAGCGACGCTGCTTGCACTTCCATCTCGATTACCCGACGGCTGCGCGGGAGCGCGAGATCGTCACCGCTCGTGCGCCCGAGGTGCCCGCACACATCGTGGCCGAGATTGTCGATTTGGCAACCGAACTGCGCGAACTACCGCTGCGCAAGAGCCCGTCGATCTCTGAGGTGATCGACGCGGCTCGTATCGCGTCGGTTCTCGGACACTCCGAGGACACCCGCAAGTATCTGCTCGCCGCGCTGGTCAAGTACTCCTCGGACATGAAGATCGCCTTGGCCGGGTCGGTCGCCGAAAAACCCTCTGCCGCAACGTCACTGGGAACGATCGTCAACACGACCGCGACGGCCTTTCGCGGACACGGTGGACGCGACAAGGGTGGCATCGGAATACGACGATGACCGGGCACGAGTCGTTCTCGGCATCGGTGGTGCTCGACGTGCTTGCGGCTGTCTTCGGGCGGACGCTGCGGCGCTTCGGAGTAGCGGCGTCTCCGGCCGAGGTGATCGAGGTACGACGCGTCCTCGGTCTCCTCGGGGGCCGGGACCTCACGATTCTGCGTGCGGCCCTGCGCGCGACGTGCGCCAAGTACGACCACGAACAGCACGGATTCGATCTCGCGTTCGAGTCGATGTTCGAGGCCGCCATCGACAGTGCCGTGGACGAGCATCGATCGCCGTTGGGTGCGCAGGTCGCCGGCGGACTTCCGACGGACCTCGAGGTGGGAGCGGACCACGAGGCCGCCAAGTACGCCGAGTACAACGAACGGGCCGTGGAGATCGGGGATCTGCTCGACGCGCCCGAAGCCGACAAGGGCTTCAACCCGCACAAGGACGACGACGACATCAGCCTTTCGTCCGAGGATCACGATCTGTCGATCGACACCGACGGCGACATGGGCCGTCGCGGGGTCACCTACACGGTCGACCTGGAGCGGTCCGGATCGACCGCGGCAGGGGAGTTGGCGTCGAGTACCAGCGGAGCGGTTGCGGGACAGCTGAACTGGGAAGATCCGGCGAGCGTGCTGGCGTGGTTCGACGCCTACGATCCGCGGAGCGTCTACGGCGACGGCGGTGATTCGGGTCCACTGAGTGCCGCGATGCTGGATCGGATCACCGATGCCGTCGAGGCTTTCGTCGCGGCGTTGGGTGAGCTGACCGGCACCATGCCCTCACCGATACCGATCGACGGTGCGGCGCAGGTGATCGGCAGGCACGCCGAGATCGAGCGCGCGAGTCACGAACTGCTGCGGCACATGCGCGGCACCCCGCGCCCGCGGCCGCGCGAGCACTCCCGCGGGCCGCTGGACATGAGGCGCACCGTCCGGTCGAGTCTGCGAACCGACGGGATTCCGTTTCGCTTGGTGACGAAGACACCGGTACCGGACAAGGTCCGACTCCTCGTGCTCGCCGACGTTTCGCTGTCGGTTCGGCCGATCACGGCGTTCACCCTGCGCCTGGCACAGGCCATGCATGCGCGCGCGCACCGATGCACGGTGATGGGGTTCGTCGATGCACCGGTGGACGTGACGACCACCTTGCTCGCTAGTACGGGGGACGGCGCGCTGGCGGCGGTGCTCGCGGATGCGCGTCTGGACCTCGAAGCCAGTAGCGACTACGGCAGCATGTTCGCCGCTCTGTTGGACTCGCATGCCGACGTGCTGAACAAGCGCACCGCGGTGATCATCGTCGGCGACGGCCGGTGCAACGGCCGCCCGTCGGGACTCGATGCGCTGGAAAGGATTCGGTCCAAGGTGCACCGCGTCGCGTGGATCACCCCCGAGGCGCGCCGCTACTGGGCTCAGGCTGCGTGTTCGATGGAGGACTACGAGCAGGTCTGCGACCGGGTCGTCGTGGCGAGGGACGGGGACCAGCTGACGGCGCAGGCGGCCGAACTGGGGCATGCGCTGTCCTGAGCCAGCGTCCGACCCTGACCGTCGGGGTTCGGGTACCTACCCGATCGGGTAGGTGGGAACCTGGTCCGGTGCTGGTGGGATTCGACGGGCCCCCCTCGTAGGGTTGTAACCTGAATCACATGCCCGGATGTCTCGGGCCGATGGACAGCGAGGGTGTGAACGGTGGACCAGGCAGCTACTGCGAACGTAGGCAAGGCGCTGCACGACCTCGATGATCGACGCAGCCGCCCGGAGGCACCGCGCGTGCTCAAGTTCCATGCCCCGGAGATCGTGTTCGGTCAGGATTCGTTGGGTGAAGTGGCGCACGCGACGCTTCGGCTGGGCGGAGTGCGTCCGCTCGTGGTCACCGATGCCGGTCTGATCGACAGCGGGTGGGCGGGTCAGCTGATCGATCTGCTCACCGCACAGGGCCTGTCTCCCCAGGTGTGGAGCGAGCTGACGCCCAATCCCAAGGATGTCGAGATCGAAGCTGGATATGCGGTCTACACCGAGTCGGTCTGCGATGTGCTGGTGGCCATCGGCGGGGGATCGGTGATGGATGCGGCCAAAGGCATTGCGATCCTGGCCGGTAACGGCGGCAGAATCCTCGACTACGAAGGTGTCGATCAGGCCACGCGCCCGATTCCACCCTTGGTCATGGTGCCGACGACGTCCGGTACGGGTGCCGACGTGTCCCAGTTCTGCATCGTCACCGATACGGCGCGCTCGACGAAGATCACCATTCTCGGCAGAGCTCTGGTCCCCGATATCACCGTGATCGACCCACGGCTGCTCACCACGATGCCCGAATGGCTCAACGCAGCAACGGGTTTGGATGCCCTGACCCACGGTATCGAGGCCTTCGTCTCGCTCGGACACAACCAACTCACCGATCACCATGCGCTACGGGCCATCACCATGGTGATGTCGCAGCTGGCACGCACCATCGACGAACCCGCCGACATGGTTGCGCGCGGATCGATGGCCCAGGCGAGTCTGGAAGCCGGCCTGGCTTTCACCAACGCGATCCTCGGTGCTACGCACGCGATGAGCCATCAGGTGGGTGGACTGCTCGACCTGCCGCACGGTGTGATCAACGGCGTACTGCTGCCTCATGTCATCCGCTTCAATGCAGCCGAGGATCCGCTGCCGTACGTGGCCATCGCGACGAGCCTCGGACTTCCCGAGGGCAGAGCCCGGCCGGAGGAGGCCGCGATGGCCGTGGCAGACCGCGTCGACCGCCTCGCGCGACAGGTCGGTGTCCCGTCCGGCCTCGCACAGATCGGAGTCAGTGAGTCGGATCTCGATGTGTTGGCCACCAACGCTCTGCACGATGCCTGCATGTCCACCAATCCGCGCTCGGCGACGCACCTCGAGATGGTCGAACTGTTCCGGAGTGCGCTGTGACGTCGGGACCCGATGTGACGTCGGGCCCCGATCTGTCGCTGCTGACGGGACTGCGCTCGGGCAAGAACACGTTCTATCCCCAGTATCGCGGCGCGGCCGAACGGCTCGAACGCGTCGTCTATGCGCTGGAGCTGATTTCGCGGGCTCTGGTGCGGACGGTCGACGGCCCCGAGACGCTGGTGTGCGCGGTCGCGGAAGCCGCTCGTGCCCATCTGAGCGCGCAGTGGGTCGTGTTCGCGCTCGCCGACGGTGCGCTCCCGGATGCCGGTCCCCGGCGGCTGGTGCTCGGACCGGACGCGACGCCGTTCCTGGTCGACAACGTCGAGGGTCCGCCGCTGCCGGACGACGTCATCGACTGCCTCGAGTCGATTCGAACGGATACGTGCGGTGACGGGCAGAGTCCGGTCATCTCGGCCCATCACGCATTCGTGCCGATCGCGTTCGACGGTGGCGTCGTCGGCGCGTTCGCGGCGTGGACCGGAGACCACCGGGTGCTCGACGCGACCGACGCGGCCGTGTTGAGCATTCTGGCGAGTCAAACGGCTGTGGCACTGCAGAATTCGGCTCTGTTCCAGAGCCGGCGACAGCTGCTGGAACGCACCGAGAACGCGTACGCGCAGGCCCACCGCACAGCAGCGGATCTGGCGGCCCGCAACGCCGAACTCGAGGTGACTCAGCGGCAGCTGGGTGCCGCGCATCGACATCAGGTGCTCGACGACGAACGCCATCGCATCGCCCGCGAACTGCACGACAGCGTGACGCAGGCGGTGTTGTCGGCGGGTATGCAGATCGAGGTGTGCCGCAGCGACATTCCGGCCGAGGAGCGCGGTGAACGGCTCGATCTGGCCAAGGAGTTGACGCGTCGAGCCGTCGAACAGTTGCGGTCTGCGATCTATGCGCTCAACCATCCGCAGGATGCCGATCGAACGTCCCTGCCCGAGATGCTCGAGCAACTGTCGGTGGTACACATGCCCGACGAGTTGCAGGTGTCGTTGCGAGTGGAGGGAACTCCGGTCGAGCTGAGCAGCGAATGCGAGCACGCTCTGCTGCGCATCGCCGGTGAGGCACTGTTCAACACCGCGGTGCACGCCCATGCGTCGCGGGCAATTCTGAGACTGACCTACTCGCCCGATCAGGTGCAGTTGTCGATCGCCGACGACGGGGACGGCGATCCGGCCCATCTGCGGATGATGCTGCATCTGTCCGAGTCCACCGACGTCGACGGCAGGCATCGAGGATTGGCGAACATGGCGGCCCGGACCCGCGAGCACGGTGGCGTCTTCGAGATCAGGCGTGCCCGTACCGGAGGAGTGCGAGTGACCGTGCGAATCCCCCTCGGGAGCGATCCCCTCGGCAGTACATCGGAGAAGGGCGACACCCTGTGAGCGTACCGACGATCCGCGACGGCCAAGGGCATGTGGCTGCACCCACGGTGCGCATCGTGCTGGTCGACGATCACGCGATCCTGCGCGAAGGGCTACGGTCGGTGCTCGAACGCGAGGCGGATCTGACGATCGTGGGGGAGGCGTCGACGCGGGAGGAGGGACTGGCCGTCGTCGCGCGGGTGGAGCCCGACATCGTGCTGATGGATCTCAAGCTGTCGGCCAGTTCGGATTACGAGGGTCTTGCCTTGTGTGCGCAGTTGGCGAAGGTGCACAACGGAATCGGACTGTTGGTGCTCACGACCTTCCTCGACGACCGGCTCGTGGTGGAGGCCGTGCATGCGGGAGCGCGGGGATATGTCGTCAAGGACGTCGACACCACCGAGTTGGTACGCGCGATCCGTGCGGTCTCGCGCGGCGAGAGTGCCTTCGACTCGCGGAGCGCCTCGGCTGTCGTTCGCTCTCTCAACGGCACACCGAGCAGCATCGAGCGCTTGACCGAGCGCGAACTCGAGGTCCTCAGGCTGCTCGCGACGGGCCTGTCCAACAACATGATCGGGGCGCGCCTGTTCATCTCGGCGACGACGGTCAAATTCCACGTCAGCAACATCATGCGCAAGCTCGCGGTGTCCAGACGAGCCGAGGCCGTGTACGCGGCGAGTAAGCAAGGCTTGATCTGACTGCAGAGCCTTCGGGCGCAGAGTGCAAAGTAGACGGCGCTCGGTGTCCTGTCGAGAGCGTCTGGGCGGTGCAGGCTTCGGATAACACATACCAGTGATATCCATGCCGAGGAGCACCCCATGACGACTGTTCAAGAAGGCACACGCCAAGACGACGCTCCCGCAGACCGCCCCGCGGAGCTCACCGTTCTCGGAGCCTGCGGCCAGGACTGTCCCGATTCGTGCTCGATGGTGGTCACCGTCGCGGACGGTGTGGCGACCAGCGTCAGCGGTAGCAAGACCAACCCGTACACCAACGGTGGATTGTGCGTGAAGGTGGACAACTACCTGGACAAGGTCTACAGCCCCGATCGAGTTCTGTACCCGCTCAAGCGATCCGGGCCCAAAGGCTCCGGTCGCTTCGAGCGAATCTCGTGGGACGAGGCCGTTGCGACCATCGCGAAGAAGTTCACCGACATCGCCGAGGAATTCGGCCCGGAAGCGATCATGCCGTGCAACTACCTCGGCACCCAGGGGATCACGCAGGGGCTCAACGTCGGCGACGCATTCTTCAACCGTCTCGGGGCAACGGTTGCCGAGCGCACCTACTGCGATGCAGGGTCGTGCACTGCGTACGCGATGACGGTCGGCGATACGGCGGGAGTCGACCCGGAAAGCTTCGTCCATTCGAAGTTCATTCTGATCTGGGCGTCGAACATCATGAGCACCAACCTGCACCTGTGGCCGTATGTGGCCGAGGCCAAGAAGCGCGGGGCCAAGGTCGTCGTGATCGACCCGGTCAAAACCAGGACCGCGAAGGCTGCGAGTTGGTACATCCCGATCCGGCCGGGCACCGACGGCGCGCTCGCGCTGGCGATGATGCACGTCATCATCGACGAGGGGTTGACGGACGCGGACTACATCGAGCGTCACACCATCGGTTTCGACGAGCTGGCCGAGCGGGTGAAGCAGTACACCCCGCAGTGGGCATCGGAGGAGACGGGCATCCCCGTCGAGGACATCTACACCCTGGCGCGGGAATACGCGCAGAGCCAGCCTGCCGTGATTCGCATCGGTGTCGCGATCGAACGGAGCGCCGGCGGCGGTCAGAGCGTCCGAGCCATTTCCTGCCTGCCGTCCTTGGTGGGTGCCTGGCGCAAGCCAGGCGGCGGAATCCTGCAGCTACCCCTGTGGGCTTTCCCGGTGAACTGGCCCGAGTTCCTGCAGACGGATCTGCAGACGCCAGGCACGCGGGTGATCAATCTGTATCAACTCGGCGAAGCGCTGACCGGCGGGCTGAATCTGGACACGCCCCTCAAGGCCCTGATGGTCTACAACTCGAATCCGGTGGTGGTGTGCCCCGATCAGAAACGAATGATCGACGGGCTCAGCCGCGAGGATCTGTTCACCGTCGTCAGTGACCATTTCATCACCGACACAGCCGATTACGCGGACATCATCCTGCCGGCGACCACACAGCTCGAGCAGGACGACATCAACTTCTCGTGGGGGCACCTGTTCGTCACCTACAACAATCGGTCGATCGAGCCGATGGGAGAAGCGGTCCCCAACACCGAGCTCTTCCGGCGACTGGCCAAGGCCATGGGCTTCACCGAGCCGGTGTTCTCCCGAACCGACGAGGAACTCATAGCCCTCTCGTACGACTGGAATGCGCCTGCCATGGAGGGCATCTCGATCGACTCGCTCAAACAGCTCGGGTGGCAGCGGCTCAATCTTCCCGGTCCCGACGAGTACGCCCCCCACGCCGAGGGCAATTTCCGGACGCCGTCCGGCAAGACCGAGTTCCTGTCCTCGGCAGCGGCGGGCGGCAACTTCGTTCTGCCCCTCTTCCGGCAGGGATCGAACGATCACCAGCCGGGCCAACCGGTGGATCCGCTTCCGCACTACATTGCGCCGCGCGAATCGTCTCGCACCAACCCCGAACTGGCGCAGAAGTATCCGCTCAACCTGCTGACGCCCAAGTCGCACGCCTACCTGAATTCGAGCTTCGGAAATCTCGACATGCATCGCAAGGTGCAGAAGGAGCCGACCCTGCTGATCAACCCAGCCGACGCCGAGCGGCGGGGTGTCGCCTCCGGTGATGTGGTTCGAGTGTTCAACGACCGCGGTGAGTTCACCGTCCTGGCCAAGCTGGACAAGTCGGTCATGGAGGGCGTGACGGTGTGCGCGATGGGCGCGTGGCGCAAGAACATGCTCTCCCTCTCGACCCCGGCCTCGCTCAACCCCACGGCATTCGCGGACCTCGGGAATGCCCCGACGTTCTCGGACACTCTGGTCGACGTGCGACCGCTCGACGCCTGACAACACCTTCCCTACTACGAGAACGAGGATTTCGAGATGGCCTACGTCGTCACCGAACCGTGCATCGACCTGCTGGACAAGGCATGCACCGAGGAGTGCCCCGTCGACTGCATCTACGAGGGTGCTCGGATGATGTACATCAATCCCGACGAGTGCGTCGACTGCGGCAAATGCATGCCCGCGTGCCCCAACGACGCGATCTTCTGGGAACACAAGATCCCGGACGAGCAGAAGCGGTTCGTCGACATCGCAGTGGAGTTCTGCGAGGATGCCGATGCGTCGGGTGGCGCGGAGGATCTCGGTCCGGTCGGACACGACCACCCGGCGATCGACGAAGTGGCGAAGAAGTGAGTGACGCAACCGATTTCGAGTGTGACCTGATCATCGTCGGCGCGGGCCCGGCCGGCCTCTACGGTGCGTACTACGCGGGCTTTCGTGGGCTGACGGTCACCGTCGTCGACGCCTTACCGCATCCCGGTGGTCAGCTGGCCGCGCTGTACCCGGAGAAGAAGATCTTCGACGTCGCCGGCTTTCCGGCAATCAAGGCGCAGCATCTGGTCGACGCCTTGGTGGAGCAGGCAGAGCAGGCGAAACCGACGTATCTGATGGGACACGTCGCGACCGAGCTCGAAGAATCCGAGGAGGCCGTCCGGATCACGACGGACAAGGGTGTCACCGTCGTCGGGAAGGCGGTTCTGGTGGCAGCGGGGATCGGCAAATTCACGCCGAGACCGCTGCCGGCGGGTTCGGAGTTCCACGATCGTGGGCTTCGCTACTTCGTGCCGAGACTGAACGAGTTGGCCGGCGAACACGTGATGATCGTCGGGGGCGGTGATTCGGCGGTGGACTGGGCTCTGAGTTTGGAGCCGATCGCGAAGTCGGTGGTATTGGTGCACCGCCGCAACGAGTTTCGGGCTCATGCTCACAGCTTGGGACTGTTGGAGCGGTCGAGTGTCGATGTACTCACCCCGTACGAGGTCGAGGAGATCGCGGGCTCGGACGCCGTCGAATCGGTGACGATCGTCGACGGAGACGGAACCGAACGCCGTCGACTCGCAGTGTCGAGTGTCGTTGCCGCACTGGGCTTCAAAGCGGCATTGGGTCCCATCGGGACGTGGGGTCTGGACAAGCACCAGCGCGATATCGCCGTCGACCGGACGATGCGGACCAATCGTCGGCGAGTATTCGCGGTGGGTGATGTTGCCGGACACCAGGACAAGGTCAAGCTGATCGCGGTCGGATTCGCCGAGGCCGCCACGGCGGTCAACCACATCGCACCACTCGTCGACGGTTCGGCACCGATCGTTCCGGGCCATTCGAGCGACTCGATCCACTGACTCGAGTCGCTCGTCGCGTCAGTACCTCTGTTCTCGGTCGGTCGGCCGTGTCGAGCGCGTCACCGCACGCGGGTCGTCCGACCGGGCACAGACGCTGGCGCGGTACTGCCGCGGACTCATGCCGTACTGCTCACGAAAGGCGCGGCTGAAGACGGCGAGGTCCGCGAAGCCCCATCTCCGGCTGATCTGCCCGAGCGACTTGTCCAGAGTGATGCTGCCGACGATCTCGCGGCGGCAGCGCTCGAGCCGTTTGGTTCTGATGGTGCGGGCCACCGTCGTGCCGCTCGAGGCGAACACACGATGCAACTGTCGCGTCGAGACCAACATCGCCGACGCCACCGAGGTGGGTGAAAGCTCGGTATCTGCGAGGTGGTCCTCGATGTACCGCTGCGCTGACCGAACCAGAGCTGCGCTGGGCGAGTCGACGGTCGAGTTCGTGGTGGTGTTGCGGGCGATCACGCTGACGAGATCGCCGACCTCGTCCGCTATCGCCTGCGCTCCGGTGATGTCCAGTGACGAGCGCGTCGAACTCAGATCGTGAAGAAACCGGCCCAGTAGCCCACTGAATCCGGCGGATCCGTCGAATGCCATCGCCGTCATGTCGCTGGACTCACGGGCGTCGAGCCGAAGCATGTGACGGGGCCAGGTGAAGACCTCCAGTTCCCATTGATCGTCGTCGGGGTGGCCGTCGATGATCCAGTCGAACGGGCGTGAGGTGTCGTAGATCGCGAAGTCGCCCCGCGTCAGAGTGCATTCGCGGCCGTCCTGCACGACGATGGCCGAGCCGCGTCTGATCATTCCGATCTGGACGTACTCGATGCGATCCCGATCGATCAACGAGTCGGTACGCGCGATGTGCTGCGTGGTGGATCTGACACTCGAAACCTGAAGGTGTGCAAGCGACATCGACCGGACGGCCCCGGTGAATCGGCTGTCGGCCACGTCCGCGACGTCCAGTGCGACGAAATGCTCGCTGAGCATGTCGCACCAGTCACTGCGGCTGGTCGTCCGAGTCGGGATCGAGAATCCGGATCTGGACAGCATGGGAACCCCTTTTCGTCGAAGCCCACCGTCGTCGGTCCTGGTGACCGTGTCGTCACTGCGATGCAGGAGCTTTGTTCGAGGTTAGCGCGCAATGTTTCCGGTTGATTCGCTGTTCGTAACATTGCCGGAAAGTCCGATCCGGACGGCGTGGCGAGGTCTCTGCAGGTCAACTAACGGTCGCTGGCGGTCAAATGCACTGCACCCCTTTGGACCAAGCTGGAACCGAATTCGACGAAAGGGGTGCACCATGGGCGACGTCGACACAGTCGTGCAGCTGGACGGGAACGACAGTGAATCCTGCGCAAGCGGGGTGCGAGTCGCAGTCACCTCCGACGCGTTGTCGGTCGAGGCGGCGACCGCCTGGGCCACCATGCCCCAGTGCGGGGCCGTTGTCACCTTCACCGGGGTTGTGCGCGAGTATTCGAGGGACTCCGCAGGTCGAAGGACCGACGGGGTCGTGTCGATCGACTATCAGTCCTACGAGTCGGTCGCGCGCGGACGCCTGTTCGAGATTGCCGAGACGGCGCAACAGCGTTGGCCCGACATCGGCCGTATCGCCCTGCTGCACCGGACCGGATCCGTCGCGGTGGGTGAAGCGAGTGTCCTGGTCTGTGTGTCCGCGGGTCATCGCGTCGCCGCGTTTCTGGCTGCTCAGTTCTGCATCGACATCGTCAAGGCGTCCGTTCCGGTGTGGAAGCTCGAACAGCGGGACGCCGCGCAATCCTGGGTGGAGACCGGTGTGCAGATCGAGAACGTCCACCATGCAGCCTCGCAGTGGTCGCCGCTCACCTGCGGTGCCGCCTCGTGAGGGATGTCGTGACCGACGCGAGAGACGTTCGGGGCCGGCCACTTCGGGACCTGCGTATTTCCGTCACCGACCGGTGCAACTTCCGGTGCGTCTATTGCATGCCGCGGTCCGAATTCGGTCCCGACCACGAATTCTTGAAGACCGCGAAACTGCTGTCGTTCGAGGAGATCGACAGAGTCGCCCGAGCTGCTGCCGACATCGGTATTCGCAAGGTGCGCCTGACCGGTGGAGAACCGCTGCTGCGAACCGGAATTGTCTCCCTCGTCGAGCGACTGAGCGCCATCGACGGTATCGATCTGGCGATGACCACCAACGGTTCTCTGCTCGGCGCACATGCTGCGAAGTTGGTCGACGCGGGGTTGGGGCGGGTGACCGTCAGCCTCGATTCGACGGATCCGGCAACGTTTGCTCGCATGAGTGACACTCGGGTGCCCGTGCAGACGGTACTCGACGGTATCGACGCGGCGGTGGACGCGGGCATGTCTCCGGTGAAGGTCAATGTCGTGGTGCGTCGCGGGGTGAACGAGGATTCGATTCTGACTCTGGCGGAGCGGTTCAAGGGCACCGGCGTTGTGGTGCGCTTCATCGAGTACATGGACGTCGGTGCTACGAATCGGTGGGAGTTGTCCCAGGTCATGGACGTGCAAGCGATCGTGGAGACGATCGGCCGCGTCCACCCGCTGGTGCGGGTCGAGGCGGTGTACGACGGTGAGGTGGCGACTCGATATCGATACCTCGACGGCAGTGGAGAGATCGGCGTGATCGGGTCGGTGTCCGAGCCGTTCTGCGGAACGTGCACGCGCGCGAGGCTGTCTGCCGACGGCAAGGTGTACACCTGTCTGTTCTCGTCGACCGGAACGGACCTGCGCGCGTTGCTGCGCTCGGGGGCGTCGCAGGACGAACTCGTATCCCGCCTCACGGCGCTGTGGGTGCGACGGGACGATCGGTACTCGGAACTTCGAGCGGAAACGAACGAGGATCCGGTGCGAGATCGGATCGAAATGTCCTACATCGGTGGATGATCGAAGGGGGCTGATCGTATGGCCGAGTTGGTGATGTTCGCTGCGGCACGACAGATTGCCGGGGAGGCGTCGAACAGCATGTCGGGATCGACCGTCAGAGAGGTGCTCGATACTGCGGTCGAACGATACGGTGCGTCGTTCGCGGAGGTATTGGCGGTGTCGCGCATGTGGATCAATGGACGATCGCTGGCACGCGACGAGGATTCACCGTGCTCCGATAGGGATGAGATCGCGGTCCTGCCTCCGATCTCCGGCGGATGATGTCGACGACAGTGGACAGCGTCCAGGTCCATCTCCGAACGGTGGACCAACACCGCTGCGCGATAAGAAAACTGGGAGTATCGGCGTCGGTGCGTTCGGTGCCGATCGGCAATGCGGTAGGGGCAACGCTCGCCGAGGATGTCGTTGCCGACCACGCACTGCCGGCCTTCGACAATTCGGCGGTCGACGGATTCGCCGTTCGCGCTGCCGATGTCGTCGGTCCGGAACATCTGCCCGTACGTCTGCTCGTCTCCGCGCGCAGTGTCGCAGGTGGACAACCGGCACCGCTGCACCTTCATCCGGGTGAGTCGGTACAGGTCATGACCGGTGCCGCAGTTCCGTACGGCGCAGACATGGTGATTCCGGTCGAGGGAACCAGTGGGTTCGTCGAGACATTCGGTATCGAGGAGGTGACGATCCACTCGGTCGGCTCGAAGAGCAACATCCGCAGTCGTGCCTCCGACTTCGAGGTCGGCGACGTCGCCGTCCGGGCAGGCACGTCGGTCACGCCGGCACAGGTCGGTGTTCTGGCGGCGCTCGGTCGCACCCATGTGCTGATCGAGTCGGCTCCGATCGTGGCGGTGCTGTCGACAGGATCCGAGGTTCGGCCGGTCGGGACCGAACTCGCACGCGGCGAGTGTTACGACGCGAACTCGGCGATGATCGTCGCGGATCTGCTTCGGTGCGGTGCCGACGTTCACCTCGAACCGGCCGTCGCCGACGACGTCGACGAGTGTCGGGCGGCACTGGCCCGATGCGCGGCGGTTGCCGACCTCGTCGTCACGACCGGTGGGATCAGCGCGGGCACCGAGGAGGTGATCCGGCTTGCGCTTGCAGACCAGGACGTCGAATTCGTCTCGGTTGCAGTCAAACCGGGCAAACCGCAGGCGTGCGGAAAGGTCGAGGGAACTCCGATCGTCTGTCTGCCCGGAAACCCTGTCAGCGCGTTGATCTCGTACGAACTGTTCGTCCGGCCGATCATCGTTGCGGCACTGCGAAACTCGCGAGCAGAGCGAACGATCAGAACGGTCAGGGTAGCGGGGGAGGCCGTTTCTGCCTCACCGGTACCCCGGGTCATGCTGGGCATCGTCGACGGTGAAGGGGCCAGAATCATCCGATCGCATTCTGTCGGTGCGCTCGCCGACGCCAACTGTGTGATCGTGATCCCGCCCTCCGACGGCGACCTCGGGCCGTCCGGTGAGTACCCCGCGTGGATGCTCGACTCTCTCGCCTCGTCGCGGCGAGGCACGTGCATCTGAAGATCCGAGAAATTCTCTCGGCGCACCACTCGTCGATGTGAGGAGAGTGCACGCATTTCGTAACGCAAACGCCTCGGATGGCTTACGCCAAGGGCCTACCGTTGGTGCACTCGAACCTATCGCGGAGTGCATCATGACGTCATTTTGGACAACCCGGGGACTCGGCCCTGCCGATCAGATGAGCTACTGGGCCGACGTCCTGTGTCAGGCATTCACCCCACTGGCACCGTGGCGATCCCGCGATCACGTCGAACGCAGTTCGTCCCGGTCCGGACTGCCCGGGTGGGTGCGCTCTGCGGCTGTCGGAGGTGGCAATGCCGCGGAGATCGCCTCCTGCACCCAGCGAATCGACCACGGAAAGCGCGAAGTCGCCCGCGCGGACGAGGACGTCGTCTTCGTCAACCTCCAACTGGATGGGCACTGTACGACCACCCAGGACGGGCGGCAGTGCACCGTCTCCCGAGGCGAATTCGCCGTCGTCGATTCGACCCGCCCGTACCGCCTCGAGTTCGTCGAACCGGGCAACGACGAACTGTGGCGGGTCCTGTCGTTCCGGCTGCCACGGCCATTGCTGGCAGACGTCGTCGCACCGTCGGCGGGGACCACTGCTCGGCGCTTTTCGAGCTCGTCGGGCTCGGCTCGCTTGCTCGGCTCACTGATGGTCGAGACCTGGCGGAGCGATTCCTCACTGCACCCCACCGAGCGGCAGATGATCGGTGCCGCCCATGTCGATCTGCTCCGCGCGGTGCTGGGAGCAACGGCCGAGCGGGACACCGCGTGCTCGTTGCAGACCGACGAAGCACTCCGGGTGTCCGCGGTTCGGTTCATCGACTCCCGGCTTCCCTTCGGCCGAGTTCCCGCCACCGAGGCAGCCCGCCACGTAGGGGTATCGGTTCGCACTCTCCATGCACTGTTCGAGAGGGCGGGAACGACTTTCGGTGCCGTGGTACGCGAGCATCGAGTCGAGGCGTGTCGTCGTGAGCTTGCCGATTCGCGCGACGATCGGTCGATCGGAACGATCGCAGCGGCGTGGGGATTCTCGGATTCGGCGCACCTGGCCAAGTCGTTTCGATCGCACTTCGGATGCAGTCCGGTCGAATACCGAGCGTCGATGAAGACCAGGGAACTGCCGCAGCTGGTGCAGCGGTAGCGAAACGCTCTGTCCGAGTGTGCAGAACGGTACCGATCACGGCGCAGTCCGGTACAAGACCAGGACGACTCACCCGATGAAACTGGTGTGCAGGGCAGCGTCGCCCGATTCCGTTCTTCACCCCACCAGGACAGACATCGAGGAGTCCCACATGACCCTGAGTTTCGAGCTCAGCCCCGAGCAGATGGCCGTGCGCATGCAGGCGCGGCAAGTGGCAGACGAGATCCTGAGCGAAGTAGCAGCCGCCATTTCGCCCTTGCCCCGGCCGGAGGATCGCTTCTACGCATTGCAGCCGGTCTACAAGCAGCTGGCCGGGCTCGGATTCGTCAAGGGACTGGTTCCCGATCAATACGGCGGCGCGTACTTCGACAACCTGACGTTCGCCCTTGCGGCCGAGGAACTCGCTCGGGTCGACATCAACACTCCGACAGCGTTGCTCGGCACCGGATTGGGACTGAATCCGATCATCAATTTCGGCACCGAGGAACAGAAGAATCGCTGGCTCCCGCTGTTCTGCGACGGCGAGCCTCGGCTGGCTGCGATCGCATACACCGAGGTGACCGGTGGGGCCAACTACGACTCGGAGGACCCGACCGTCGGAATTCGGACCTTTGCGCGACGCGAAGGCGACGAGTGGGTCATCAACGGTGCCAAGCACTACACCACCAATGCTTCGGGCTGGGACGGTCAGGGTGCCGACCTGATCAGCGTGGTGTGCCGCACCGATCCTGCGCTCCCGCCGTCGGAGTCGCTCGCGGTCATCGTCGTGGAGAAGGGGACGCCGGGGGTCGAGATCACCGACATGATCGACACCATCGGACACCGCGCCACCAACTCGCCTCGAGTCGAATTCCGCGACGTGCGAGTGCCGGTCGGCAACCTCATCGGTAAGCCGGGCGACGGGTTGGACATCGTCGCCACCGCCTTCTCCTGGACCTGCTCGTCCATCGCCGCCGCGTGCGTGGGCAGGATGAGGGCTGCATTCGACTACTCTCTGCAATTCGCCAAGACCGACCACCGGTCCGGTCCGGTACCCGTCATCGAGTACCAGAACGCGGGATACATGTTGGTGGACATCAAGACTCGGATCGAGGCGGTCCGCTACTTCGCATGGAAGGCTGCCGATCACTTCGATCGCACCGGTGGACGCGACCGTGAATTGGCCAACGAAGCAAAGATATTCGCGTCCGAGACGGCCGTGCAGGTGGTGTACGACGCCATGCGTCTCGTCGGCGTCGATGCGTACACGAACCTGACCCCGATCGCTGCGATCATGGAAGACGTCCTCTGCTTCCCGGTGTACGACGGCGGAAACATGGGCGTTCGCCGGCGCAACGTCCACAATCTGCTCAAGGCAGACGGATTCGACTCACTGGCCGCGGCAGAGAATCGACTGTCGGTACCCGAGCACGCCTAGGCCGATGGCGCTCGTGGTGTCAGGATTCGATCTATCCTGACACCACGAACGGGCTTGCGCGCCGATTCCGGTTCGTACACACTGGAGAAAGGGCAACGAGGCCAATGGTTCTCGGACATTTGGTCGGATGATTCTAAAAGTGTGGTGATGCTGACCGATTGTCGGGTCGTCACGGACCGTGAGGTAGTCGGGCACGTGCGGGGTCACGTCTTCGACGCTGCGCTGGACGATATGGCCGCGGGTTTCGAGACGGAGAAATCTACGACATGTACGCATTCGGCTCGCGTACCCGGTGCGCCGGGCTGCTGACTTCTTGTTCTGCACGGCAGACGTGGTACTCGTCGGCAAGGATCTTCCACACGTCGACGTTTCCAGGGTCATCGCGCGGCGATTCAACGACCGTTACGGCGCAGTGTTGGAGAAACCGCACGCCCTACTGACGTCGAGACATCTCCTATGGTCGGGCTCCACAAGGCCAGGGTATCGGCACTGCTCACTATGGTCGGCACCGCACGACCGCGGCTCAGATCACGACATTCCGAGTTCGAGCTCGGCTGATTTGTGCTGCTCGGGGTGGTGAGCACGAGCTGCCGAGTCTGCGCTTTCGTTTCTTGTCGGTGGCCCGGGTTAGTCTTGTTTCAGTTCGAACGCACGTTCTGAAATGTTGCTCACCGGGGGGTGAAAGATGGGTGCTGTACCGACCGTGTCACTGGATGCGTTGACCGCTGCCGCGCGTGCGGAGAATCGGCAGGCCGCCCGCAAGATCACCGCCTGTTACGAGGTCCATCGGAGCTGGATCACCCACGACGCCGAACACAAGCATTACAGCCGGTACGGGCGCACCGAAATGGCAGTAGCGTTGGGGTGCTCGGCGACGGTCGCCGAATCGTATATCTCGGTCGGCGTCGCCTTGCACACGCGACTGCCCCTGTTACGGAGAGCATTCGAGGGCGGGGAGGTCGACCTTGCGCGGGTGCGGACGGTGTGCCGGATCCTCGACAACCTCTCCGATGACATCGTCAGCTCCGTCGAAGCCGAGGTCGTTGAGGCAGCCCACCGGTTGTCGCCGGGTCCGCTGGAGAAGGAGATCTGGGACATCCTGTTGCGGGTCGCCCCGGAAGAAGCAGCCGCTTTGCGGGAGTTCGCGAAGAGGTTCCGGACCGTCACCTACACCCCGGCCGGGGAACTGGCCCGGATCCGGGCGGAGTTGACCGCCCCGGAAGCTGCCGCTGCGTGGCAGTTGCTCGAGGAGATGGCCGACACCTTGTGCCCGAAAGACCCGCGCGGGAAGAAGGAACGCCTGTGTGATGCGTTCATGGCCCGGATGCACGGTGAATCGCGCTTGGCGTGCCTGTGCCGACGGGAGGACTGCCCGAAGAAGGGTGCGGTGTTGCCCGATCGGCGGGTGCCGTTGACGATGGTCACCGTCGATATAGCCACCTTGATCGGGTTGCTTGCGAACCCGGCGTATCTGGCCGGGCACGGTTCCATCGATCCTGATCTGGCCCGGGAGTTGGCGCGCAGCAGTCAGTGGCAGATCCTGCTCACCGACGCGGTCACCCTCGCCGAGAAACTCGGACTGGCTGTGCAGAACCCGGCAACCGGGGAATGGGAACGAACACCGAAAACCCGAGCTCGGGAACAGGACCCAGGGTCGGCAGCGACAGCGGACACGGACGCCGACTCAGGGACGAACGCTGCTTCGGGAACACCCGCGGCCGAGACCCACAGCCGCACCGACAGCAACCCGGAACCCGAGACCGGCACGACCACAGGTGCTTCCGTCGACGTCGTCACCGATGCGACCACTGCCCCGCATGCGGAAGCGGCGAACCGGTCCGCCACCGCTGCATCGCCCACACCCGCGCCATCTCCGACCAGCACGCCGGTAACGAACACAACCACCTCGCCCTCACTCTCACCTTCGCCCTCGCCCTCGCCCTCGCCGACCACCGTGACAGCCACCGCATCAGCACCACCGATAGCGGCGGGATCTGCTTCCGACCAAAGGGCAGATCCCGACCGTGACTCCGATCCAGCACCCTCGCCGGAGTCCGGCACTGCACCGGACCGAACCGAAACAGGCTCTGCTCCAGAGCGACCCGAGCGACCCGGGGCGGTCCCGCCGACATCAGCACCGCCACCGACAACAAGCCCCACGCGAGGAACAATTCTCCCGCCGGAACCGGGGACGGCGACATCACCGACTTCGAAGCACGATCAAACGGAGAATCATCAGACGGAGGATCCCGCGGGGGACACCCCTGCCCGTTCAGCGGCCGATCCAGCTCCTTCCGAGACCGAGACCGAGACCGAGACCGAGACCGAGACCGAGATCGGGGCAGGCGCGGACAGGCAACGGCGGACGCAATCGCTGACCTCCGCCGCAGCGCTGTTCTGTACCCACAGTCCCGTCGGCAG
>JAESFR010000106.1_pt1 | contig 93282 bp, 87 predicted proteins | sample 9266191 | NCBI WGS metagenome assembly JAESFR01 (sample SAMN14503063, study PRJNA617104) | algae metagenome | isolation source: Pleurocapsa minor HA4230-MV1 and co-occurring heterotrophs from cement on... | place: USA: Nuuanu Pali Lookout, Hawaii | collected 2009-07-20
TAGTGGCGACTCTGCTCCTGTAGCACTAACTGCTCCTGCAATCAACGGTTAAGAACTTGTCGGACTTACATCAGCTGTAAGTTTTGAATAAAAGAAATGCTCTCCAGCAATGGGGGGCATTTTTTTTTGCTTTTCACCAGTTATATCAAGTCAGCTTAATTACCTCTAATAAAATCTTTGCGTCTTAGCGTCTTTGCGCGAGTTTTAATTGAAATTGTTTAAACGGACTTCATATTATAACTATTGAGATTTAGTGCTTCACAGCATAACTGCTTGATTGGTGCAAATTATTATAGCTACTCTGGGAACAATGAACTTAAAGTGCTACGTCAATTAACAATTACTAAAAATCTACCTGAGAAATAGGAAAAATGATCAAAAAAAGTTATGAGCGTTTGAGTTTATTCCTTTTCGTCGGCAGCTTTTTAAGCCTTATGTCAGCTAGTTCAGTTATGGCTGAACCAGAACTAAAGAGAACGCTTTCGGTAACGGGAAACGGCATGGAATCAATTGCTACTACTGTTGCAGAAGTGTCACTAGGAGTAGAGATTCAAGGGAAAAATGCTGCGCAGGTACAGCAAGAAATCGCCAATCGAACATCGGCAGTGGTGGATGTTCTACGCTCAAAAAATGTTAAACAGTTAGAAACTACTGGAGTTAGACTATATCCAAATTACGAGCAAGTCGATCAAAATAATAGTCAGATGATTTTAACGGGTTACACTGGCTCTAATACCGTTAGCTTTCGTATTTCAACAGAGCAGGTAGGTATCTTGTTAGATGAAACGGTTAAAGCAGGAGCAAGTCGTGTTGATGGAGTAAACTTTACCGCTACTCCCGAAGCAATTTTCCAGGCTAAAAAGGAAGCTTTACGCAAAGCAAGTATTAATGCTCAAGATCGGGCAGATGTTGTTTTAGACACTCTTAATCTGACATCGAAAGAAATTGTCAAGATTGAAGTGGATAATGCCAGAGTTTCTCAGCCTCAACCTTTTGCCAGAGATGAACTATACGTTTCAGAATCAAAAGCAAGTACTCCTGTGATTGCTGGAGAGCAAACAGTTGAAGCTTCTGTTACTCTGCAAATTACTTATTAAACTTGCTGATAGCAAATGCAACAAAAAATTAATTTCTGTATCGCTAAAAATAATTAAGTAAACATTAAATCAATGGTATATTTTAACACCTTGAGTCCTCAAGACGGGTGTTAGCATCAGTGACTGAAATATAAAAACTTTTAGGAGTCAGTCAACTATGATTACTAACACCGCAGCTTATACTGTTGTAGCGATCGCCTATATTACTTTTATCGTTGGTACTTGGTTTATGTTTACCTTGTAGTTAAACAACACGGAAGATAAAAGGATAGCGAAAAACTCGATCTGGGGTTTGCAGACACTGCACAATTGCCCAAATAGATAAACCCCAGTGAGTAGCCAGCCAAATAGGGCCTAAGACAAAGCCTGCCAGTCCAAATGAGAAAAAGGACATTACGCCAATGATTGCCCCAACCAGCCAAATATTGAGGTGAAAATTAATTGCTTCTTTGGCATTGTCTCTTATAACAGTATCTTCAGAAACTGTCATAATGGCGATCGGAATACCGATGGATAGGACGAGTACACTGATAAAAGCTGAACCATGAGCTAAAGCCGAAAGCAGCTTTTTTTTGTCTAGATTAGATTCTGTTTCCATTATTTCTCCTATGGCAAAATGAGCCAAACCCAACAGTTAAATACTACCTTTTGGACAGCGTTTGAGGAAGTAGAGATTCTACACTACGGTCGAAGGTTGAAATTTTCCAATTTGATTGAGTCCAAATAAAAAGCACCTAGCTATTGCTAGATGCTCAACTTAAAATGATTTTAAACTAATTAATCTAAGCTAATTTACTTAAATCCGACTGCTGCTTGCCAAACAAAAGCTAGAGCGAGGAAAAATACGGGGATGATTGGTAATACATCTACCAAGGGTTTGAACATAGCGTAAGCTTCTGGCAAATCTGCCAAGATCATTGCAGCTTCCATATATCTATATACCTTCCAACAATTTTCTTAAAATATAGTAAAAATATTACCACATTTGCCGATCGGACTGAGGGTGATAACTCTGATTTTCTAAGCTACATAACCCAAAATCATTCCTGCTAATAGGATAAAACCCAACCAAACATTTTGACCTAAAACTTTGCCATAGATCGAACGAGGGATAGAGGGTTTGCGGAGAGTTAGATATTGCCAAATCCAGCCAGCCACAGCTAATACTAAACTGAACCAGAAGGCTGAACCTAAACCTAGCTTTAAACCTGTCAAAGTAAGCAAGATCACAGTTAGGGCGTAAAAAATGCCGATCGCTTCAGGGGTATATTTGCCAAAAAAGATGGCGCTGGATTTGATTCCTAGTTGAAGATCATCTTCGCGATCGCTTAAAGCATATCCTGTATCAAAACCCAAAGTCCAGGCTACTGTCGCACCCCAAAGTAACCAGGTGGCGGGTTCAATTTGCGCCGTTACCGCCGTCCAGCTAATTAGTACGGCAAACCCCCAAGCAAGGGATAGAACCAACTGAGGAACAGGAAACACTCGCTTTGCTAGAGGGTAGAAGACAATGAAGGGAACAGCAGCCACACAAAGCATAAAGCTGAGAGGATTCAAATAAAAAGCCAACACAGCTGCACAGGCAAGAGAAATAATTAGGATCACTATCCCCACTTGCACGGAAAGGACGCGAGAAGCCAGAGGACGAGTCTTAGTTCGAGTTACTTGAGGATCGATATCTTTATCCCAAAGATCGTTAACTACACATCCTGCTGCACTGGTAGCTAAAGTGCCTAAGACAATTACCCCCAGCAATGGCAGAGGAGGAATACCCTTGGCAGCCAGAACAACTGCCCACAGTGCGGGAATCATCAAAATTAGTCTTCCTGCTGGTTTATCCCAGCGCAGTAGACGAATCACTTTTTGCCAGGTTGATTCACTGGTTGGAGATTGGGACATGTTGAGTTTAAAATTAAATAATTTCAGTCGAGCAATTAATAAATATTGATAAAATCTTAAGATTATTTGTTACCCCAGGCAAAATACATGAGATTATGAACAATATCTGGTCGCTAATGCTCCAAGTTTAGAAATGTAGTTAGTTTGCTAGATGTGCTAAATTTTCTCAGTTTAATTTTATCTATAAATCTGCACTCCCAGGGAATTACCCACGTCGTCAATTGACATGAACCAAAAGATTATTGCAGCGATCGATATCGGCACTAACTCAATTCATATGGTAATCGTGCGGATCGAGCCTTCTCTCCCTGCTTTTACCGTAATTGCAAAGGAAAAAGAGCCAGTCAGGTTAGGCGATCGCCATCCAACTACAGGAGAATTGACCCCAGAAGCGATGCAACGTTCTCTTAATACTTTAAGACGCTGTAAGGAACTGGCAACTAGCCTACAGGCAGAACAAATCATTGCAGTGGCTACTAGCGCCACCAGAGAAGCTCCTAACGGGGAGGATTTCTTGCGTCAGATCGAATTAGAGTTGGGCATCGTCGTCAATCTTATTTCTGGAATGGAAGAAGCGCGTCGGATTTATCTTGGCGTACTATCGGGCATGGACTTCAATGAACAGCCTCACATTATTATTGATATTGGTGGTGGTTCAACCGAGATTGTCTTAGCTGATGTCCATGAACCTCGTTTCCTGAGCAGTACCAAAATAGGTGCAGTACGGTTAGCTAAAGAATTTGTGACTACCGATCCTATTAGCGATCGCGAATTAAAGGTTTTAAGATCCTATGTCAGAGGCATGTTAGAACGCCCGATTGAGGAAATCTGGCACAATCTTCAGTTAAACGAAGTTCCCCGCACGATCGGTACTTCTGGCACGATTGAAACCATTGCCGAAATTCATGCCAAGGAAACATTAGGAGCAGTTCCCGATCCTCTCAATGGCTATGAAATTAAATATAAGGAGATTGAAAAAATCGTCAAAAGACTGGCAAGAATGGGCTATGAAGAACGACTCGAAGTAGCTGGGTTGACGGATAAAAGAGCCGAGATTATCGTTCCAGGAGCGGTTATTCTACTCGAAGCGATGCAGATGCTCAAGCTAGATTCTATTATCATTTGCGAGCGAGCTTTGCGGGAAGGCATGATCGTTGATTGGATGTTAACTCATGGTCTAATTAATAGTCGGCTACGGTATCAAAACGAAGTTAAAAACCGCAATGTAATCAAAATTGCGCAAAAGTATCATGTCGATCTCGACTACAGCCAACGAGTAGCAAAATTTGCTCTCAGTATCTTCGATCAGTTAAAAGGACAACTTCATTCTTGGAGTGAAGCTGAAAGAGAATTACTTTGGTCGGCAGCCATCTTACACAACAGTGGCGTATATATTAGCCACTCGTCCCATCACAAACATTCTTACTACCTAATTCGTAATGCCGAACTTCTGGGTTTTACTGAACTAGAACTAGAATTGATTGCGAATATTGCTCGCTACCATCGCCGTAGCAAACCCAAGAAAAAACATGAAGCTTATTATAAATTGCCACACAAACAGCATCAGCTGATGGTACGTCAACTAAGCGCAATTCTAAGACTAGCAGTAGCTTTAGACCGTAGAAATAGAGGTGCGATCGCGCAAGTGAATTGTCAGTATGATTATCTTCATCGCTCTCTCTCTTTTCAAATTCAACCTACAGAAATTGGCGATCAATGTTCTCTTGAATTATGGAATCTTAGCTATAAAAAACAAGTGTTTGAAGAAGAATTTGATGTGGAACTAATTACTACTATTGCAGAAAAAATACCCGTTTCCACCCTCAATTCATCAGTTTAAGTTAACGCTCAACAGATATCTTAGTGTTTAATTTGGCGATCGCTTCTTTCCAAGTAGGAATATGATCGGTTTCCCAAGAAGAGAATTGATTAGCACCCATTTTAGGAGAGTCTATCATTGCTTGTAGATGTACTCCTGAGTTACGAAAAGCTTTGAGATCTTCGATAGTTTCCCAAACTGTTAAGGTTCGTAAGTCTTGTAAACGGATTTTAATTGCGATCAAGCCACTAGACCTATTCGCCTGAACTATAGATTTCAATGACAGGATGGCAAACATTAAAAAAGCAGGGATACTCTTAAGAGTATATTTAGTAGTTGATGCAATCATAGAATAATTTGAGCTTAATTTTTCCTGGTTACTATTTTTCTTCTGTTACTCTTCACTATTTTGTCAAGCCTACAAACAAAATCCTCGGTTTAGATAGGTTTTTATATTTAGCAGCTGTAGACTCCAAACAAGATAAAAAAGCCACTAAGATATAGATAAGATCGAGTTCGTCATGATGGCTTTAAATAAAATTTCTCCTAAATCCCGATTAGCCAAACTATTTAACTATTCAACCGAACCCGATCTAGTTACAATCACAGTTGCTTAAATGAGTTTAACGTCAGAAATACTGTCTCAGCAGCCAGATAACGTATTAGCCAGATTACGTCGTGCAGATCAGTTTTGGTCGGCTTTACGAACGGGAAAACTTGATGCAGCAGAAGTTGTCAGCAATAGTACAGCGGACATTGGTCAGACTGATACAGACCTAGTAATTTGTGGTGGGACGTTAGGCATCTTGCTTGGTACAGCACTACAGCAGCGTGGTTGGTCAGTTACTTTAATTGAGCGGGGGATCTTACGAGGTAGAGAACAAGAATGGAATATCTCTCGTCATGAATTGCAGACATTTGTTGACCTAGAATTGTTGACTGAAGCAGAATTACAACAAGCGATCGCCACTGAATATAATCCAGCTAGAGTCAGCTTCAAAGCAGGTGTAGAAGTTTGGGTTAAAGATGTATTAAATATTGGAGTCGATCCTGTTTATTTATTGGCACAGTTAAAGCAGAAGTTTTTGCAAGCAGGAGGCAAGCTGCTGGAAAATACGGCGTTTAAATCAGCCGTAGTTCATCCTGATGGGGTAGTAGTTGACACAGGGGAACAAACAATCAAAACTCGTCTGTTAATCGATGCTATGGGTCATTTTTCTCCCATTATCAAGCAGGCAAGAAATGGAGCTAAGCCAGATGCAGTATGTGTCGTAGTTGGTAGTTGTGCTAAAGGGTTTCCTGAAAACAATACGGGAGATTTAATTTATTCTTTTACGCCGATTATTAATAGCTGTCAGTATTTCTGGGAGGCATTTCCTGCCAAAGATGGTCGCACCACCTATATGTTTAGCTATCTCGATCCCGATCCAGCAAGACCAAGCTTAGAGTATTTCATGGATGAATATCTCAGACTTCTACCACAGTATCAGGATATAAAACTAGAACAGCTAGAATTTAAGCGATTTCTTTTTGGCTTTTTTCCTGCCTACAAAGACAGTCCAATCCAGCTACCTTTTAATCGAATTTTACCTGTAGGTGATAGCGCAGGTGCGCAGTCTCCCGTTAGTTTTGGTGGCTTTGGGGCAATGATTCGACATTTAAAACGCTTGACCCAAGGAATCGATCAAGCTTTGAGCATAGATAGCTTGAACAGCAAAAACTTAGCTTTATTGCAACCATATCAACCAAATATTTCTGTCACTTGGCTATTTCAACAAACTATGAGTGTCAAGGTAGGCAAACAAGTTAATCCTGAGCAAATTAATAACCTTATGAATGGGGTTTTTGCCGTGATGGATCGCTTGGGCGATGATGTACTCAAGCCATTTTTGCAGGATGTAATTCAGTTTGTACCTTTAGCCAAAACCTTACCTTTAGTCGATCCTCGGTTAGTCCTTCCTTTATTACCGCAAATCGGCATTAACTCTTTAGTTAGCTGGATAATTCATTATTTAAACTTGGTGTTATATAGCGGTTTATATCCTGTAGGAAAGTTAGCTCAACCACTAGTTCAAAACTTGTCTTTACTTCAGCAATATTATTATCAACGTTGGTTAGATGCTTGGAAATATGGTTCAGGTAGTGATTATGAGCAGTAAAAATGATTTGCAGGTCTTACAACAGTTTTCAATTGAGTAGACACATTAATTTATCGAAGTAATGGGTAATGGGTAATGGGTAATAGGTAATGGGTAATAGGTAATGGGTTCTATCCAACTGAAATTCGCTGTAATTAATCAGCCTGAAAAGTAAGTCGTAAAAAAAATATATACAGAAATCTATACAGAGCAATAAAATTATGGTTAAAAAAAATCAGCCTGAACAGGAAAGTAAGTCTCCAAAAAATAGTAAACAAAAAAGCAAACAAAATCAGAAAATAAGCAGGAAAAAATACGAAGCAGAACTAGCCAAGTTACAGATTGAACTAGTTAAGTTACAGCGATGGGTGCAGCACAAAGGCTTAAAGATAATGGTACTGTTTGAAGGTCGCGATGCAGCAGGCAAAGGCGGAGCAATCAAACGAATTAGCGAAACCTTAAATCCCCGTGTTTGTAAAGTAGTGGCGTTAGGAACTCCTAACGATCGCGAAAGAACTCAATGGTATTTCCAAAGATACGTGGCTCATTTTCCCGCAGCAGGAGAAATAGTCTTATTCGATCGTAGTTGGTACAACCGTGCAGGGGTAGAAAAAGTAATGGGTTTCTGTACCTATGACGAATACAACGAGTTTATGCGCTCATGTCCGCAGTTTGAGATGATGATTGAGCGATCGGGAATTATATTAATTAAATATTGGTTCTCCGTCAGCGATCGCGAACAGGAAAAACGGTTTCGAGACAGAATGAAAGATCCGACCAAACGCTGGAAAATTAGCCCGATGGACTTACATGCAAGAGAAAAATGGGTGGATTACTCCAGGGCAAAAGATGAGATGTTTGCTGCCACAGATATCCCTGAATCACCTTGGAATGTGGTGGAAGCCGACAACAAAAAAAAGGCGCGATTAAACTTTATTAGTCACCTCTTAGCAACTATTCCTTACAAAGATTTGCCAGTCGAGAAAATTAAGCTACCTCCCCGACAAAAAGCGATCGACTATGAACGTCCTCCTGTAGAAACTCAAAAATTTGTCCCTGAAAAATATTAGGCATGACTAATATTTAACTCAACAGCATACCGCTAATGCTGTTAATAAAGCGATCGCTTGAGACAATACAATTAAAAAGGAAGCCTTCCGACCGCAAACTCAAGGGCTAAAGCGATCGCTTCTGCTTCCCCTTCATCCATTTGTGTCCTCAAAGCAATCACGACAGATGGATTAACTACTGCTTGTACCTTCAGCCAATCTAAAGATGTTCGCACTTCCTTGGCTACAGCAGGAGGCGCAAAGACAGTATTGAAAACTTGAGGTAGTATATCCAGTCTTTCGATACGCTCCAAACCAATTAAACAAGTACTGTTTGTAACTGCTCGTCCAGTCAATAGTTTAGCTCCTGTTCGAGTTCTTCTGGAGGATAGTCAATAACGGGAACACCCAGCTTACCAAGTAGTTCGATAAAAGTAGGTTTAGAGTAACCTGCTAAATCTGCTGCTTGTCCAACCGAAAGCTTTCCCGTTTCAAATAGTTTGACCATTAGCAGAAGTCGGGCTTCTTCTACTGGGATGTCTTGAGGAAGTTGTACTTCTAGAGCGTTCATTTTTATGGGGATTTATAGATGCCGAGACGATCTTAGCTTACTTTAAACTAACCCAAAGGTTATAAGAGATAAGCTGTTATAGATAAAGTGCAATCAAAATGGCGGGAGGCGGATTTGAACCACCGACAGAAAGCTATATCCTATGATAACTCGTAACCTTTAACAATATTCGCTCATAATTCATTTACAAGTGAGCGAAAAATGAGCGAAAAAGAAACTCGGTCAAACAATACAGTTGTACCAAACGACGGTAGTTATCTAGGAGCAAAAAAAGGAAAGGCATTAAAAGATAAAAAGATCCAGGCTGATTTCGATACCGCTTGGGAGTCTCAAAGAAAGCTGCTTAAAAACAATACTGTTAAGCTGTACAAAGATAAAACCGCAATCGGTGTTCAATGGCAGTCTTATGTCGATTGGGACAACAGCAAGCTAATTGAACCATTGAGGGTAAAAAGAACGCTTAACGCGCTAGGTAGAGGGAAGTTTCCTCACACTGCCAATGCTGTTAATAACGCGATCGCGATCGCTAAAGAATTAGACCTCAAGATACAAGCTGAATCATTCAACTGGCTAGATTATCCCCAATGGATGCCTAAAAAGCTTAGACCAGTAGACGAGGTTAAGCCAGAGTGCAAAACTATTGCCCAATGGATAGAAGAGTACGAAGCTTATTATTGGTTATCGCGAGACAAGGGTAGATACCAAGACAGTCGGAACTGGAATAAAGCTTATTTGCTTTACTTCAACAGAATCTCTGATTGGTCTAAGTCCCCTAGTAAGGAAATTTTTAACGACGTTTGTAGGAATTACCCCAAATCAAGCAAACGCAACGAATGCTGTACCAGAATCAAATATCTAGCTCAATTTTGCGGACTGGCTGATTATGATTCTAAGGAATTCAGAATCACCAAAAAGCAAGTATCTGTTAAAGCTAAACCCAAGAAAGAGATGACAGATACAGAAATCGAAGAGTGGTATCATAAATTTCCAGAATGGACGGGCAATGTATCCAGTCCCAGCCAATGGCAATTGTGGCAATGGATGTATGGGATGCAAGCTACTTATGGCTTTCGTAATCACGAAACGTTAAACATCTTTAACTTAGACAAAGAATACAGAGGTGAAGACGGGAAGCTTTATCCTGCTTTTACTGACAAAGAAGCTAACCCTAGAGGAATTATTTACACCGAAGGGAAGGGAGTTAAGAGGGCTGCTTTTGCGCCACGTCCTCTTAGGTGGCTAGAAAATTTTAACTTAAGAGAGATCCCTAGCGATTATTACAAATTTCTAAAACTTATATCGGGGTTAACCCCCTATGATAGAGAAAAGAAAAAAGAAGGTAAAATTCATAGATAATTTGCTTGTAGGTACTCTAGGTATCGGGTCAAGACGCTCTAGTCTGTTTATCAGAATCTATACTAAACACAAGCTGTTTGTGAGGTATGAAGCTGAATTGAAGCAGGATAAGGCAAGAGATTTATTTAAGCAACTAGCTAATTTGCGATCGCCAAAACATAGTGACGTTCAAATAATCAATGCTACTGAGAAGGTATTAGCTCATGCTGCTTTAGATTGGATTGATTTTAGAGACAAAAGCAGTATTAGTTCTCCCAAGAATGCTACTAAGGCTAGAACGAATCGACTACCTTTTTGGCAAGATTTAAGAGACACTATTTTTCTGATCTATCCCTTGAAATCTTATTCGAAATTACTCCTGAGTAAGTAGGTACTTCTAGGTTGTTTAACTACTATTTTTTTGACTTATAGCTATCTAAGCGCTTGATAAGTTGGGGTACACTTGTACCTGCTTGACTCTTTCACAGGCGATCGCTATTATTGCTTTTGAGCGAATATTAGGACTCATAACCCGAAGGTCTAAGGTAAAAACCAGTCAGAGATTGAGCGAAGGCGAAATGGCGGGAGGCGGATTTGAACCACCGACCTTCGGGTTATGAGCCCGACGAGCTACCAGACTGCTCTATCCCGCGTCGCTTTAGTAACAATAGCACAGTTAGTTTAGGAAAAGCAATTAATCGATTTATTTGGCATATACGGCAGGCAATAAACTTGCTGCACCATACCTAACTACATCGCTACAGGGTAATCCTGTTGAATCAGCTGTAGATTTAATTACGGCTTCTGCTTGATTGTGATTCATGCCGAGGGTATTAAGAGCGATCGCTTTAACCTTAACTTCGCCGAAAGTACCCCCTGCACTAGCTACGGTTTCATAGAGTTGAATTACTTCTGGTAAGGGAGGAATGAGAAAATTGGGTAAATCGCGAATATGTTTTGCTCCTGCACGATGTACTAAAACTAAGCCTGTCGGTTGGCTACCGCGTATTAGAGGCAAGGTGGCAGTAGAACCTGGATGTAATAGTGAACCCTGTCCTTCAATAATGACTAGATCTTGCTCTATTGCTTGCTCTAAGAGCGTTTTTTCGACTGCTCCTGCTGCAAAGTCTACCCTCACAGCATCTAAGGCGATTCCCTGACCTGAAATCGCAATTCCCGCCTGTCCTGTGGCGATCAACTGAGCTTTGATTCCCTGAGCCAATGCTGCACGATGGAGTTCGAGGCTAGTAGACATTTTGCCGATCGCCATATCTGTCCCAACTGTTAAGATTCTCTGAGCCGAAAGCGATCGCGCCTGACCCGTACCAATTTTTAAGCCAGCAGGCTCTTGTCGTATATCCCAAATCTTTTGTCCAGACCGTAAATTAGGAAAACGGTGATTAAGGGAGGTGTGTAAGCCATTGACGATTGATAGACCAGCTTTAACGGCGATCGCTATTTCTGCCAATAAATCAGAGGGTAATTTTCCACCAGAAGGAGCAATGCCAATTAGTAGGATCTCGGGTTGATAAGTTAAAGCTGCTTGAACATTTTTAACAATTGGTACATTTCGCTCAATTTGAGTTAACCCAACTAAAGATTCTCCTTCTGCCTCAGAATCGATTACCGCGACCATTTTTGTCTGGCTATAGCGGAGAAAAGCTAATCCAGTTTTCCCGTGATGACCTTTAACTCCACCTTGAAGCAAAATGGCGACTCGACTATTAGCTGTTAGCTGCATCTTGTTACTCCTAATCCTGGTTGATGATTGGGTAATAAACGTCCTGCTTCTATGGTCGCACCCTGAAATGGATCGTCTGTGAGGTTTAGGTGACTATCAAGGTCTAAATAATCGGCATAAGGAGCAAGATGAGCCATTGCGGTATTAGCTAAGCTGCTGTCGGAATAACAGCCAAACATAATCTTTAAGCCACAGGCTTGAGCCACCTGAATTGTCTGCATAGCTTCGGTTAAACCTCCCGTTTTCATGATTTTGAGATTAACCCCCGCTACTGAATTGGCTAAGCGAGGAATATCGGCACTTGTAAAACAGCTTTCATCAACAAAAATGGGTAGAGGTGATGTTTGAGATAAGTCTGAAAGCTTGTGGTCTAAGGCAACAGGTAAGGGTTGCTCAATATATTCTACTGCCTGCCTCTCTAACCATTGAGACATATACACCGCATCTTCAAAACTCCAGCCACCATTAGCATCTACGGTAATTCTACTCTGGGGCGCTGCTTGACGGACTGCTTCCACCATCAACTTGTCTGCCTCAATTCCGTCTGGATTACCCAGCTTAAGCTTGAGTATCTTAAAGTCTAGAGTATCTTGCCAGTCTTTGAGTCGAGCAACGGCTTTTTCTGGCGTATTAATCCCAATGGTGACGGATATAGGGACAATGCGATCGCAATCTAAGCCCCAAATTTGCCACAGTGGTAAACCAGATTTTTGACCCAGCCAATCATAGAGAGCCATATCTACCGCTGCTTGAATCGTCGAAGAGACTTTAAACTCATCTAATTTAGCTTTTATTTGTTGGCGCTGTAGGGGATGAAACTGCTCTAGGTGAGAGCTAATCTGTGCTAATTGCGATCGCAAACCTGAAGCATCTTGTGGCTGCTTCTCATCTATAGAAAAAGGAGATGCTTCTCCCCAACCTTCAATATTATCTTGCTCAATACGCAGCCACAGATTAGTACTTTCTGCTGTAGTACCCCGACTAATGCGTAAGGCAAATTTCTTATGAACAGTAAAAGTCTCAACCGTTAATTGCATAGGTTAATTTAGTTTTTTCTCATGAATAATATTGGTTTGGGATCGACAGTTAAATATTTTAAAAAGTGCAACTTCTCTAAAACCAGCAACGTCTAAAAAACTATTAACGCTGAAACCACATTATAGTTACTCGCATTACTGTCAATTATTTATTTTATGGCTTTAATTATTTTGCCCTCAAGCTTTTGGCTGAGGCTAATGATAGCTACTATACTTAATGTAGTTATCTTGACTCCCCTCCAAATTTCTCAAGCACAAGTTCCTCCATCAGGAGCAATTACTCTAAAATCAGATGTGCAGGAATCTAATTCTAAAACAGGTGTAATTACTGCCAGAGGTAACGTCCAAATCAACTATCCTGCTCGACAAATTCAAGCTACGGCAACTCAGGCTCAATATTACAGCCGTGAACGTCGCTTAATTCTGACAGGCAGTGTTTATGTACTTCAAGCAGGAAACAGTCTGCGAGCGGAAGAAATGACCTATTTAGTTGATGAAGGACGATTTATTGCTAAACCCGAAAGCGATCGCCAAGTAGAATCAACTTATCTGATCACTGCACCCGATAAATGATTACTGATTACTGATTACTGATTACTGATTACTAAAAATTGTGGCTTTAATTTTAGAAAATATTCATAAATCTTACGCTAAAAGAAAAATTGTTAATCGGGTAAATCTTCAGGTTTCGCCAGGGGAAATTGTCGGTTTATTGGGCCCCAATGGTGCGGGTAAAACCACGACATTTTATATTGCCACAGGTTTAGTCAAACCTAATGAAGGGACAGTTAAGTTGAATGAGCGTAATATAACCTCCTTAGCATTGCATCAGCGATCGCGTTTGGGAATGGGTTATCTGACTCAACAAGCGAGTATTTTCCGTAATCTTAGTGTTCAAGATAATATTCTCTTGGTTTTGGAACAGACAGGAATACCTCGTCCAGCACGACCAGTTAGGCTACAGCAGTTGCTTAAAGAGTTTCGTCTAGAAAGAGTGGCAAATACTTTGGGATCGCTCATTTCAGGGGGAGAAAGAAGGCGTACCGAATTAGCTAGAGCCTTAGCCGCAGGGTTAAATGGGCCTAAATATTTATTGTTGGATGAACCTTTTGCTGGGGTCGATCCGATCGCTGTAGCAGAAATGCAGGATATTATTGCTCAATTGCGCGATCGCCAAATAGGAATCTTGATTACTGACCATAACTTTCGCGAAACCTTAGCTATTACTGATCGTGCTTATGTTATGCGCGATGGAGAAATTCTCGCTTCGGGAACGGCAGATGAACTATATAGCAACCCTTTAGTTAAGCAATATTATTTGGGAGATAATTTTCACAAGTAGTCAACAGCTTCAACAATGATCAGTAATTAGTAATTAGTAATTAGTAATCAGTAATTACTAATCATGTAGCTTTATTCTATTTAACCTTAGTCGCTTTATTTGCGCCTCTTTCCAATTCCCGCATTTTTTTACCACGCCAAATCAACTTAACAGGTGTCCCTGTAAACCCAAGCTGATCGCGAAATTGGCGATCGATATAACGGCGATAGTTATCATTAAAGCGTTTGGGTTCGTTCACAAATAAGGCAATAGTCGGCGGTTGGGCGCTTACTTGAGTACCATAATAAATTCTGCCCTGTTTTCCTTGACGGTTAGTAGGGGGAGAGTGCCAGCCTACAGCTTCTTCTAAGACTTCATTGATGACGGAAGTAGTTACCCGACGACGATGAGATTCCGCAGCCACATCCACCAGATCGAGGATTTTATTTACTCGTTGTCCTGTCATGGCGCTGACAAAAATCATTTCCGCCCATTCCATAAAATAGAGACGAGACAAAATTTCTTTTTTATATTCGTTGATTGTGCCTGTATCTTTCTCTACTGCGTCCCATTTGTTAATGATCAAAATAACCGCTCGACCTTCATCAATAATGCGTCCTGCCAGTTTTAGATCCTGTTCCGTAACGCCATCTAGGACATCAATCACAAACAGCACCACATCTGAACGGCGAATCGCTTTGAAAGCACGGTTGATGCTAAAGAATTCTGCACCGTAGTCAACGTTTTTCTTACGGCGAATCCCTGCGGTGTCAATGAGACGATAGGTTTGTTCTCCCCGCTGGACGATCATATCGATCGCATCTCTAGTAGTACCCGAAACAGGACTGACTATCGAACGTTCTTCCCCTGTCATAGCGTTGAGCAAGCTAGATTTACCCACATTAGGACGACCAATAATTGCTACCTTGATCTCGTTGTCTTCCACCAACTGATCCACAGGAGGTAAATGGGTCACGAGTTCATCTAAAAGTTCTCCTGTACCGCTACCGTGAATCGCCGAGATGGGATAGGGTTCTCCCAGTCCCAATTCCCAAAATTCCGAGGCTTGGGCTAAACCTTGTTCAACAGACTCACACTTATTAACAGCGAGTAAAACAGGGACAGATTGACGACGTAACCATTCAGCAATTTCGCGATCGCCATCCATTAGGCCAAATTGACCATCCACCACAAAAATCGCTGCCGAAGCCTCTACTAATGCAGCCATTGCCTGCTGACGAATCATGGGTAGGAACTCTGTATCATCATCAAAAACTAGTCCGCCTGTATCAACTATTTGAAAATCGCGATCGCGCCAAAATGAAGGACGGTAAGTGCGATCGCGGGTAATTCCTGGTTCGTCATGGACGATCGCCTGTTGATCTCCAGCCAAACGATTGACAAAGGTAGATTTGCCCACGTTGGGTCTACCAATAACAGCCACTATAGGTAATTTCATATTCTGTTTAAGACGCTACACATTACGCCTGTAAATTTAATGATTGATGAAGAGATTAGTTTGCTGATATGCAAGCTAGCTAACTAATTTATCATAATCTAGAATTGATTTCTAGAAAATAATATATTTTTTTATAGTTATATTTGTGACCAAGACTAGAAATTTTACATTAACATTTTAGACGTTCCCAATTACTATGTTTAATCAAAATCCTTTAGAAAAGCTAGTTAATTCATTAGAGTCCTTAACTTTTGGCGATCGCATCTTGGAAGGGATTAAGTTGGGTAAGAAAGAACCAAACGAACCTGAGATTGCTAATCTGATTAATGATTTGCAGCAGGGTAATTATTACCATAGATTATTAGCATTATATTCTTGTTATGGTAGCTATAACGGAGAAAGAGTTTTAACTGCGATTAAAGATAATTCTCGCAGTATTCGTCGTAAAGCGATCGATCTAATTACAATTGTGGGTAGTGACAGACAAATTTTAACTGCCCTGGAAACATTTAATTATAAACAGCTTCGAGTTTTATTTAAGTATTTACGAAAAAGAAATCGCCTAGCAATCATAGATACCTGTTTAATTAAATTAATTGAGCGCGATGAGCAAAAAGTAGCTCAATTGTTAGTTTACGGTACAGCAGAAATAATCAATCGCTATCAAGATAGAATTTTAGAATGTATAGGAGTAGATGAGTGGAGTAATTTAGCGCGGTTACATCCTGAAATTGCTCTTAATACCTTACAAGAATACGCTACTAAATCTACAGGTAAAGATTGGCGATTTTTAGCTTATTTTCACAGCTGTATATCTAGATTGGCAAAATTATATCCCGATCGCTCTTTAGCTTTAATTCAAAATTTAGTTAGTCATCCTTCTTTTAACGATCTTAGATGGCAAAACTTAGTTTATTATCGCCCTGTCGAATCAGCACAGTTAGTTTTACAGTCGCAGAATAAAGTACAAATAAACTTAAATGTTATTGCTCATAAATTACCTCAAGACTTATTAATTAATCTAATTCAAAATCAAGAACATACTGTTAATAATTATGCTCTCTGGCTACCAAAACTAAAACCAGCCAAACGTACAGCAATATATGAACAATGTCATTTAGGTTGGCGCGATGATCATGGCTGTTTATCTAGGGATTTAATCAAGCTGTTTCCTCAAGCTATCAGAGAGAAAGAAGCAAGATATCACTTAGATTTACCTCTGTTAAAAACACGTCCAACTCAACGCCTTCCTTATGTTGCTTTCTTACCCTGGGATGAAACCAAGGGAACTATACAACCTTATCTGCAAAACCCTGATGCAGATTCAAGAATACTTGCCCTCAAAACTATTATTGATGCAACTCAGTATAATCGTACTCATTTACCAGAATTACTCAAGATAATTTGCGATCGCCATAACGAACAAGATCCTGTGAGAAATGCCATGCTTTATGGCTTGGCTAGTTTACCTCCAAGTATTTGGCAACAGGAACATTTAGCAAATTTAGACACAATCCTAACTGATACTTTGAAAGCTGCGGATTTGAGTGCTGCTACAGCAAATCACGCTCAATATATCATTATTAAGATCTTACCGTTTTATCCTCAATGGTCGGCAGAATGGTTATCCAAATTAGTTCAAGCCAGAGGAAGAATCAATTTTTATCATCTTGAAAGCCGTCTGAATAATACTCAAGTACAGCAACTCGCACCTATCCTCCTTCCTGTCTTTAAATCGTGGGAAACTAGAGAAAGAGAATGGAATATTATTGAAGCAGGACGTAGTTTTGGTAGACGTTTAAAAGTCTTTGATGGCTTAGTAGATATCTTAGAAAGAGTTTTAAATAGTACTATCTACCCATACCATGCTAACTGGATTTTAAATATTTTAAGCGAGCATAGACGCGATCGCCTAGCTTTTTTAATTCCTCAATTACTCAATCAGGATAAAAGTTGGTTTACTCAGTCTGCTGTTAATCTATATCTCCATAACTTCCGTCAAGACTTACTCACTCCGTTTTTAGGGCAAACTGCATACAAGGGCAAATTCAGTACAGGCAAGACACGCTTTGTTCCTTTCTTTTATGGAGGCTATAGCCGTTGGACAGATAAACAACAAACCATCTTTGCTCAATCTCTCGAAAGCTTAACTAGAGACGACAAACGAGATACTCCAGCAGTCTGGAGTGCAATCGAACAGTTAGCTTTATTACCTGCTGTTAAACAGACGAGGTTGATGCAGTTAGCCAGCCTCAAAAATCCTCAAGAGGCAATTAGAGATAGAGCTTTGCGCGCTTTATCTAAGTTAGATGGAGGACAGGGTGTACCAGAATTATTATCAGCTTTAGATGATGCTCGCGCTAGAATTGCCATCTATGCTTTGCGTAAATGTTTGCTGGAGATGCCTGTAGACAATGCGGTGTCTATTCTTCAAAATGCTTCCTGGGAGAAAATAACCGTCGCCAAGGAGATTATTCGTTTGTTGGGCGATTTAGCTTCAGCAACAGCTTACCAAGAATTATTAGCTTGGAATGATCGAGATTTACATCGCGATGTGCGTATTGCCTTATTAAGATCCTTATGGGAACATCTAGAAAAAGAAGAAACTTGGGTAATTCTCGAACAAGCTGCCACAGATCCTGATGAGGCAGTGGCAACAATGGTAGGGAGAACTCCAGGAGACAGATTATCAAATGTAGCCGAAATTAAATTAGTATCTTTACTTGTAACTCTCTTAAATCGCCCTGAACCTACTCTGCGTCTCACTATTTTACAACGCTGCTATCAGTTACCTGTTAGAGATACCCAACAAATCTTGTTATCCCAGTTATTAAAATCTCTAAATTCAAATTATCTTGATGAAGTCAAAGCTGCTGCTAATGCTATTTTTGTTACCTATAGAGATGCAGAAACCATTGCAGAAAGCATTAAACAAATTATTCCTAACCGTCGTAGTTTAAATTTAGTTATTTCCAGCCTGCAATCTCAACTATCTAACTATGGTCAAGATATTTTATTGATTGTCAGAGCTATCATACCCTTACTGGCAATCGATCCCATTACTGTCTCGCTGCAAATAAAATTAGCCGTTGCTTCTCTTCCTTGGAATGAATTAGGAGAATTTTTGCTCGACTTAAATAAAAGAGGAGAATTACATTCTGATGCTTTAACTACTGCTGAGAGTGCGATTTTACATGCTCATTATCGTCCAGATATCGATCGCTTACACCATCTTGAAATAACTTTAGCAGCTAGTGAAGATGAAAAAATACGTCGTCTGGCTTTATCAGCATTAGTGGCACAAACAACATCTCGTTTGGGCTGGAATAAAGAGAGAGTCCAGAGATTATTTGCTTATCGTCAAGATTCCTCCGTTCTAGTTGCGGCTGCTGCTCAATTTACTTTTCCACCAGACAAAATCATTGTGGATAACTAATCTTTAATTCTTTAGTTGTCTCGATTTGCTTTAGAAATTGATTACGATTATTACTTAAACAGTTGACATTTAAGCAAACACTTAAGTACTATATTATTAGTTAAGCAAATACTTAACTATTGTGGATATATGAGTAGAACTGCTGGTAATGCTGATGTTTTTGCTGCGATCGCCGATCCGACTCGACGGGCAATTCTCGACTTATTACGTCAAGGAGAACAACCTGTTAAGCAAATCGCCCAACCATTTTCTATGTCACTTCCTGCTATTTCGCAACATTTAAGCGTGTTGTGTGAAGTGGAACTTGTTACCCAGAGAAAAGAAGGACGACAGCGATTTTATCGTTTAAATCCAGAACCTTTAAAGCAGGTATCTAATTGGGTAAATCATTACGAACAATTCTGGCAAGACAAGTTAGATGTTCTTGGTAACTATTTGGAGGATAATCCGTGAAAGAGCAAGTAAAGCTAAATATTTTTTATCCTCATCCACCAGAAAAAGTCTGGCAAGCTTTAACCGACTGCCGTATTCTCAATGCTTGGATGATGAATAATAATTTTGAACCGTGTTTAGGGCATAAATTTAAGTTTGAAAGCAATTCTTTACCAGGCATAATAACAATCATTCACTGTGAGGTAGTGGAACTAAATAAGCCCAAACGTCTTGCTTATACTTGGCAGGATGAGATGACAAGTGAACCGTCATTAAGAGATAAACTAACGGAGTTGCTTAACTACAGAAATTCTAAAGAAGAATGGGATTATCGTCTTCAGCAAAAGCTACCGCAAGTACTAAAGAAAAACTATTGAGACAGACGGAAAGGAATGTCAAACGGGAACTTTCTGGTTTACTCTTGCTAATACTAAAAACGGTTCTCACAAAGCAATTACCGATGTCGAACTGCTGACAATTCGATTAGGTGCAATGGGAGAGTTTGAAACTTGAAGCTGATAACGAACAAGGTGGGCAATTTTGATTGTTAATTTGTGTTGTTGAGTTGAACTGGGATTCGCCCACCCTACAGAAATATCTTTTGATGATTAACACCTGGAAGTTTTGGCATAATTATCCTACTTCCAGATATCGAGATCAGCATCTTGGTTTATCTCTTCAACTGTCTCTAGATATGTACTAATCGCATCTCTAATATTTTCTAAAGCCTCCTCTTCTGTCTCTCCCTGTGACCAACATCCAGGTAAACCAGGACACTGGACAGCGTATCTATCCTTCTTCACTTTTTTTGAGTCGGACTTGATAGCGCATAAGATTTGAATCTAATTGTTTTAACTTTATCGATCATAAATCTTGAGTAAATAAATTGGTCTTTATTGATGGCAAAATTAATCAGGCGATTTTGCACCAATTACTTTCTCGCCTCGTTTTTCTTTGGCTGCTAATTCTAAATTTAATTCTAGAAGTTTGGCTAAAATATCGTCATTTTTCCTAAAATCATAAGCTTGCATAACTAATTTATCTAACTCTTGATGTAGTTGATAAAGTTTACTGGCTGGTTCATGAAAGTAGGCGTTATAAAGTTGCGTAATTCCCCATTGTTTCTTTGACATTTGTTCGGTGCGATATTGATGCAATTCAATGGTTTTATTGCGGATTTGTTCGATAATTGTTCCCGTCGATGCGTTTCGTGATGCAGGGGCGGTTCGCGAACCGCCCTTACCCGATGCACCCACACCAGGATTTTGGGGAAAAGGAAAGGTTTCAAAACAAGTCGTATTTGTATAACGGGTGTCGCCTTTTAATGTAGAGCTTTGAGCTTTTACCCACAAGCGATGAATATTTGATGTCAATATTCCTAAAATATAATAATCATCTGATGTAACAACGGTTGTAGAATCAGCAGGTAGCCAATTAATATTAACAGGAAGAAAAATAAACCATTTAGAATGTCTTGGTACAATAAAATAATGTGATAAGTTATCAATAGCTTTTCTCATTGCTGGTCTTTTTTCTCCAAATTTCCACCAATTTAATCTTGTTGGTTTTCTTCGATTATTATCTCTTTTTGGTTTAACAGTATTTTTTAAATGCTCAAAAGGTAATTTATAATCACTAGCATCTTCTAAGCACATATCATTAAAATCAATAATCCATCTACTAGGATTACCATGAGGATTATCCGTCAAATCATCAGCAGAACAAGACTGCTTTAGAACATTTTTATTTTGATTATCTTGAGCAATCCATAATTGAGCTTGTCTTTCATTAATATAAAAACCTTTCCCTACTGGAATAATCCCTTGAAAGCTTTTATTCTTATTTACTTTAAGCTCAAGAGCTTTGGAAACATCAACATTGATAGTCAAAGAAGAATTAATACGAGCTACCTGCTTGTCATCTAAAAAGTATTTATCTGGTTGTTCATAACTCCAGTTAACTATACTTACATGAACTTCGGCTTCACCTGACCAAACTTGACTAGAAATTGCTTCGTGTATCTGTCCACCTTTGTTAGTAACATAATCTAAAGTTGCTATACGGCTTTTTCCCTGACTAATCGAATTAGTTCCAACTAAACCTACTCTACCTGTTTCGTTAATATTATCCTGTGCTAAGCGAAACCAATAGCTACAAAAATCAACATCTTTAACATCAGGAAACTGTTTAAATACTTGCTCTACATATTCATCTCCCAGATTTAAGCGCATATGTTTACCACCCAAAAACGGAGGATTACCAATAATTGCGCCTGCTTTTACCCATTCGCTAAACAAAGCATCTTGACAGACAATATTATTATCTAAAGTATCGAGGGGTAATTCTTGTTCCGTTAAATCCAACTTGTCGATCGCAACTTTCTTAGCAATAGTCATAGTAACTTTCGCCAACTCTACTGCAAAGGGATTTATGTCCATGCCGTAAAACTGCAAGGGTGTTACCAATCCCATTTGTGTTTGTTGTTTACCAATTTCTGATCTACGACGAGAAGCTGTTTTATCTAATAAAAACTTTTCGATTTCTTTAAGTTCTTGATAGGCAAGATATAAAAAATTTCCCGAACCACAAGCGGGATCGAGGACTTTATAGCTCTTTAGTTCTATTTGCAAACTATTTAACTCGTCTATTGTATTAGCAGCTTCTATTTTTGCATCCCAATAATTACTAATAGTCGGCTTAACAATTTTCATGATGTCCGCTTCCGAAGTGAAGTGCATCCCATGAGCATGACGTTCTTTTTTATTTGTCGTACCTTCAAAAATATTACCGAAAATTGCAGGGCGAATTTGTTTCCAGTTTTCCCGCGCTGCTGAATCGAGATAGTTTAATTCTTCTTTGGTTAATTCGATGGGATGAATGGTAGCAAACAAACCACCATTAAAATAGTCTACTCCTTTGTACTTACCCGCAGGACTAATTCCTGGTCGATTCATTTCCTGAAATAAACCACCCAAAACATCATAAGAACTTCTGCCACCCAGACAGTCTTGAATGCAGTTAATAAACATATCGGTTGGTAACATTCCTCGATCTTCGGCAAACATGGCTAAAACACATTGCAAAACTAATCTTTGCGCAGCGAGAATACTAAAATCTTCTTTTATACCCCTTTGCTTGAGGATTTCGCATAGTTCGCCCATTTTGCGAGCAGTTTCTTTAGTTACCTCTACCTGATTATTTTGAAAAACTGGGTTTTGCTGTTCCAACCCCATAAAGCCAAAAGCTGACGATCTTTCAGGTAATTGCTCAAGATTGATAATATCTACGGGTTCGTCAACTTGATTATCAAAATCGTAAATCCAAAACTGATCGAAGTTACATAGCATTACGTAGCGTGGACGATTGGGAACGATTCTTGTCCAGTAATTAAAAGCCTGACGGTAATGTTTGCCTAAATCTTCCCCCTGTTTCTTCATTTCAATCAAGACGCGGGGTTTCCAGACTAAATCCGCAAAACCTGTCTTACCTTTATTACTTCCCTTTTTAATAGCAACTTCGTATTCTGCACCAGCTTGTAATGCACCATGATGTCCAAAAGCCTGAAAAAACCTGTCTAAAAATACCTGTGCCTGACTTCTTTCTCTGCCTGTAATGTATTGCCGACGATAATTGACAAACTCATTGAGGCTTTGGGCGGTAGCTACCATATATCTAGTCCAAAAACTGATATAGATAGCGTTCCTTTGCTGAAAACCTAAAACATACAGGAATCTACTCGATCTCGATCGAGATGCATGGCGAAATCTCGGTATTTTGCAGGATGATTAAAGCGAGAATTGCTCGGTAAATAGCCCACCCTACTTTAATATTCTCAAAACGTGATGGAATCTTAAAAATCGTATTATAATCAAAGTGTACATTTAAGCGTACATTTCTCAATGCCAAAATATCTCACCATTACAGAAGCTAGAAAAAATCTTCTAAGCTTACCTGATGAACTAATTAATGAACCCATAATCATTACCAAGCATGGTAAACCCGTAATGGTTACAGTCAGCTATGAACAAATGGAATCTTTATTAGAAACTTTAGAAATACTAGAGGATAAAGAATTTAGTTCCCAATTGTCTGCAAGCATTCAACAAGAGCAAGCTGGAGAGAGCGTTAGCTGGGAAGAGGCTAAAGAAAAATTAGGGTGGTAATGCAGTACAGAATCGAAATTACACCTCTAGCAATAGAATTATTGAGCAAGATTAAAGATAAAAGAGAACAGCAAGGATTAAAACAGAGAATTGAGAAATTAACCTCCGAACCAGAAAAACAGGGTAAAGCTCTATCGAGAAAGCTGAAGGAATACCGTAGCGTTAGAGCTTTAGGTCAACGTTACCGAATTGTTTATCGAGTCGATCGCTCTACAATTACAGTATTAATAGTTGGCGCAGGTATTCGTAAAGAGGGAGCGAAAAAAGATATTTACGCTATTTTAAATAAGTTTTTTAGTTAATAGTTTTGAGGTGAGCATTGCCGACACTATTTAACTCAAATTTACTCAAACTTACAAATACAATGCCATAATTGATGTTTCATAATTATCCCAGCCAAACCCGATAAAAACAGCAAACCCATCACTCCTGCGATCGGATTGCCATCAATCCCTGTAACCCAAACAGGAACTTGGTTATTGTACTTAATCAACTGACCCACATTGACGATATAGTAACCCCAGACTAATCCTGCATGGATACCAATCGAAATACCCAAGCGATCGCCATGTTGATATTTAGCCAACACTAAAGTAATTCCTAATAAAACCAAAGCAGGAAAAGTCACCGCCGTACGTATAATCTCGGCAACTGGCTTGAGAAAATGAGCTATAGCATAGGCGATCGCCGTTACCCAAATACAGGTTTTTTTACTGTAATCGCGCTGCAATTCATCCAGCAACCAACCCCGAAATAGTAATTCTTCGGCTAAAGCAATACCGACGGCGCTGAACCAGCCTTCGATGATAATTCTGATTAAACTAGCGGATGGATGAATTACTTCGATCCAACCTAAAAGTGCTTCGGTGATAAATAATCCCAGACACAGCCAAAAGCCGATCGCTAAACCTTGCCAGAATTCTCGCGTATTTTTCTGACTTCTAGCTAAACCGTATCGAGTATAAATATGGCGATCGCCATAAACAAATCTGCCCCAAATTTGCCAGCAACAAAGTAATTCTAAAAATAGCAACGCCATTGTCAAAATACTGGCAAGGTTACTGTCTTCCCGTAAGAACCAATAAATTGGTAATGCCAAAGGTAGCCATAAAATTGACAAAGCACCAAGGAAAATTATTAATCTCAATGGTGCTGAAAACTCGGCTATTTTTTTAAACCGTCTTAACCGTGAAATATTTGGCAACTGACTATCGCTAATTAATCAGCCCTACCATAGCATTACTTACAGCTGTTTTCAATTGAATAAACTACGCTGTTGACTAACTAGTTCTTAGCTCTTAGCTTTTAGCTTTTAGCTTTTAGCTTTTAGCTCATATATTCTACTCAACTGAAAAGCACAGTAAGCTGAATTAGTCATCCGCTTCAATCGTACTGGTCAAACCACTATTACATAAGGTTTCTGCATAAAACTCTGCATGTTCTAAAGCGCAGGTAATTACCAACCCAACTCCACTATTATGAGTTTCCATCATAATATTGACTGCTTGAGGCGGAGTCATGCCAGCAATAGTCTGCATTAAAACCTGAACCACATACTCCATAGGGTTAACGTCATCATTATGCAACAAAACCTTATAGCGGGGTGCATGTTTACTGACGGTTGAAGTTGAGCTTTTGTCTATTACAGAAGTTCCCAATGACACAATGATATTCTCCTTTGAAATTTCTTTTACTTTTGTTTACTTCTCCCCGATGTAGTTGTTCAGGGACATTTTACACTTTGGCGATCGCCAAGTAAGATGTTTCACCTTAGCTATCAAATAGTTCCAGCCTGCATTGGCTAACTACCCTAGCAATAAATTTACAGATTGAAACACTTACATACATCATAACTAAACCTCTGAGTTGATTTCCAGTTCTTTTTGCCTTGTTATAACTAGACCAATGATTAATATTACTCATCAGTGAGATATTGTTAATTAAAGCAAACCACAGCATAAAGAAGTTAACATAAATTAATAATGAATATACTTCAAATCAGAAATGCCCATAATTTCTCCTCTCATTACCCAATCTGTTCCTGGCACTTACTGGCAGTGGCGTGGTAATTCAATCTACTATGTCTCTGGAGGAGAAGCCCAGTCCAACAAACCTCCTTTGCTTTTGGTGCATGGTTTTGGGGCATCTACCGATCACTGGCGCAAAAATATTATTCAGCTACAATCACAGTTTCAGGTATGGGCGATCGATCTTTTAGGTTTTGGCAGATCGGCTAAACCCAAACAAGAATATAGTGGCAACCTCTGGCGAGAACAGCTACATGACTTTATTACTGAAGTAATTAGACAGCCTACAGTACTAGTAGGAAATTCCCTTGGCGGCTATGCTTCTCTTTGTGTAGCAGCAGAATATCTCCAATCTACAGCAGGATTAATTTTGCTTAATAGTGCAGGGCCTTTTTCTGACAATTTAGAAAGTTCTCAGTCTCAGTCTCGTTCTAATCCTTGGGGTCAACTGGTACGCTCAATTTTATTGCAGCCCTGGGCAAGTTTATTGCTGTTTCAATATGTACGCCGTCGCTCTATAATTCGTAAGACCCTAAATAAGGTTTATTTTGATCCCAGTGCTGTTACCGAGCAATTGATTGAAGATATCTATCGTCCTTCTTGCGATCGCGGTGCAGCGGATGTGTTTAACGCCGTGTTTAAAACTCCTCAAGGGGAAAAAGTAGATGTCTTGTTAGGCAAAATGCAATGTCCTCTGCTGCTTTTGTGGGGTGAAAAAGATCCCTGGATTAAAGCGAGGGAAAAGGGAGTACAATTTCGTCAGTACTATCCTCAATTAACCGAACATTATCTGCAAGCGGGTCATTGCCCTCATGATGAAGTTCCAGAACAGGTAAACGATTTGATTGCTAACTGGGTTTTAACCATCGATCGGTCACAATCTTAATTGCTGTCTTCTTAATAATTTGTTACAAGGTAAGAGTAACTCTATCTATAGCTCTATGTTTGGTGGATTTGTTGGATTTGGGAATAAAAAAGGCGGAGATTGGGGCGAAAACCTAATTAATACTGTCGCAAGCAACACAATCCGTCACTTATTTACTCGTAGTGATGCGGTAGAAGTATCGGTAAAGTGCAATCCTTCTAGCAAACTACTTCAGGGAACGATTGATAGTTTCAAAATGAGTGGTCGAGGGTTAGTGATCCGTAAGCAGTTTCGTACCGAAGAAATGTCTTTTGAAACAGATGCGGTGGCGATCGATTTTGGTTCGGCAGTCCAAGGAAAAATAGCGCTGAAACAACCGACTCAGGCGATCGCTCAGGTAAAATTGTCTCAAGATGATATCAACAAGTCTTTTGAAGCGGATCTAGTTAGGAAGCGGTTAGAAAATCTAACTCCTGATGCCTTAACTGAGATATCGGGTGGAGTACCAATTTCTTTTACTGATGTGGAGGTACAGCTATTACCTGACAACAGAGTCAAATTGTCGGCTAAGGCTAGCTGGAACGATACTACCGTACCTGTAAGTCTCAAGTGTATATTGGCAGTTGGCAAGCGCCGAAGAGTCAAGTTTGACCAGGTTCAATTCGCGCAGGACGATATACCACCTGAACTACGCGACATTTCTCAAGATTTAACCTTAGCTTTGGGAGAAATACTCAACGATATGGTAGATCTCGACAAGTTTAATCTTGATGGAGTTAAATTACGTCTCAATCGTCTACAAACTGAAGGACAAATGCTGCTATTTAGTGGTTATGCCCAAATTGAGCGAGTACCCCAGACAAGTTAAATGCAGTCAGAGTAGGGGCGATTCGCGAATCGCCCGTACAGAAGTCGAATCGCCCGTACAGAAGTCAGAGTAGAGATGATGATAAGTTTCTGTTCATGGTGATGTGGGGTATTCCTGTAGTGGTTGAAGGGAATTGCTTGCCGTGGGTTTGGAAACCAAATTTTTGGTAGAAGCCAACAGCGGTTGTTCGAGCATGAAGAGTAAGAGCGATCGCCTTCTCTTGTTTCGCTTGCTCAATCAAAAACAAAAGTATCCTGCTACCAAAATTTTGCCCTTGATAACCAGGTTTTACTACCATCTGGGAGATTTGATAAACACTGTTGTCTTGGGGAACTAATTGACCGCATGCGACCACGGAGTTTTTAATTAAAATAGCAGCATGAAAATATTCTGCTTGGCGTTCATCCTGCACTATGTCCCAAGGTAAGCTGTGTTCGGCATAAAATAATTCGTATCTCAGTTGACAAGCTTGCTGAAATTCCTCGCTGTTATATTTAATCAGCTCGATCTTGGACTCTTTGATTATCCTCACTTTTTATATTTGATAGCCTAAAGAAAGATAAACTGGAAACTAGAGCAAATCGGTCTTTACTTAAAGCTTAGCCCTAAAGGATTTCCTTCGGTCAGCTTAAAGCTAATTGACAGCATATTTTTCAGAATAAATTTATTTTCAGCATGATTTTAAGCGCATTATCTAACAATCTTATTCAATTACTCAAGATATCTTGGAGTCGGTTAGCTCTCTTTTTGGTAGTTTTAATCGCTAGTTCTGCCATTTGGACTATACCCGCATCAGCAACGATTAACGACGATCGCTATGAAGGTAATATTTATGTTCTCTTTGGTGGCAATGGCTCTCTTGTTCCCCCACGCATGGATTTACCAACTTCTTTAAAGCGAGGGAAACCCGCAATTTTAGTATTTTATATCGATGATAGTAGTGATTGTAAGCAGTTTTCTGGTTTAGTTACTCGTCTACAAGAATTCTATGGTCGTGCAGCTAGTATTATTCCTGTTAGCGTCGATTCTTTTATCGATCGAGACAAATACAGTCCTGATGAACCTGCTTACTATTACAGTGGGGTAGTACCTGAAACCGTAATCCTCGATCAAAAAGGTCAAGTGGTTTACGACGGCAAAGGACAAGTTCCTTATGAGGAAATGGACGATGTACTGCGCAAAGTCTTCGATCTGCTACCACGTTCTGAATCCGAGGTATTAAAACGCCGCTCGTTTAATGAGTTTAATTCAGGAATGAGTAAAGACTAGTTTCACAAAAGACTTACAGCTTATATAGCAATCTTAAATGAAATGAGAAATTTCTACTACCTACTACCTACTACCTACTACTTACTACCTAAAAACCAATCAATGTAATTTCATGAATCAAATAGGACTGCTATAGCTTATAGCTTTTTGGTAACACGCATTTGACCAAAGGTTCAAACTGAGAAACTAGTTCACTACGACATAAGCCTAAACTGGGAATGGATACTTTACCGTAGTCTTTACCATGCTGTAGTGGAAACTCAAATTGATGATCGAGAAACACAAATTCTCCGCCAGCGGCTTTGACAATCACCCATGCAGCAGCTATGTCCCAAATTTTCGGAGTAGCTTCTACGCCTCCAATTGCTACTCCTGCTGCGACTAACAGTAAGTTATAGCTGGCAACGCCGAGCATTCTTACCTTGCAGGGAAAAGGTTGTTGGAAGATAGCTTTACTACGAGCGCAAAGGTTAAACAATTGCGTACCACTAGGATTTTCGCGACTAGTATGGATCGGCTGATGATTTAAATATGACCCTGTATAGCCAGATAATCCTGAGTCACCGTACCAATAGCCATGAAATGTCTGCTTAGTCGGGGGAAGATAAACAAAGCCAAAAACGGGAGTTCCTTGATAAAGTAGTCCCAGAGAAATTGACCACAAAGGAACACCACGAGTAAAGTTAGTCGTACCGTCAATGGGATCGATAATCCAGCACCAATCATGCTCAGGAAAGATATGTACTGTTTCCTCGCTTAAAACGCCGTGTTCGGGAAAAGTTTTGGCGATCGCCTCACGGATTTGCCGATCTGACCATTTATCCGCCTGAGTAACTAAGCTACCGTCTTCTTTTTCCTGCGCCTGGATTTTACCAAAGTCTTGCATCAGGCGATCGCTCACTGTTTCAGTAGTCTGGACACAAAAGTCTAAAACTCGATCCCAAAATTCATTCATAGGTTATCGTCTAAGGTTATTATTCATTATCGGCAATTTTGAGTTGCTCTAGTAGTTGTTTAATTAGTTGTTTAACTTCTGACTGACTTAAAGCCACTTTAACTTCTAATTTTTCAGCCGCGTCTCGCAGCAAGATAATTCCTTGACCATTTTTGACAGTGGCTGCGATCTGCGGATTTAGCAAGTTCAGCTGCTGATATGCTATCACTGGCAGACTGACGCTGATTACTACCTGAGATTGAGATTGCGGAAAAATATAGAGTCTTTGCTTGCTGATGTTCAAATCTAGCTTATGGGGAGTAATGTTACGCTCATCTGTCCCCTGTTTATTGCGCCAATAAAGAGTAATTCCTCTAACCTGGGGTGTTTCTAAGACCAACTTCTCATCAAACTTTTGCGGTTGCCAGTCTAGCTCTTCTAAATTACCGCTGGGAGGTATTAAGCGCTGTTGCCAAGCTACCTCTTTTCCTGCAAGCTCAGACCACCATTGAGCGATCGCCTTGAGATTATCCCCATTGTCAGACTGGCTGCTATTTTGTTGCCAAATTAAATTATTGAAATTATTACTCATGCTAAAACTCCTGATGTATCAAGATAGGCAGAAGAATGTTCTAAAATAGTAAGTCGTACTCAACACTTATAAAAGTAATATTTTTAAAATATGTCAGTTTTAGCGGCAATTTCAGTCGTACTCCTATTAATCGTAGTTCATGAGTTTGGTCATTTTGCAGCCGCAAGATTACAAAAAATTAGAGTTAACCGCTTCTCGATTGGGTTTGGGCCTACTCTGTTAAAATATCAGGGTTCAGAAACTGAATATGCGATCCGTGCTATTCCTTTAGGTGGTTACGTCGGCTTTCCCGATGACGATCCTGATAGTGAGATTCCGCCAGACGATCCTAATTTACTGCGCAATCGTCCTGTTTTAGATCGAGCGATCGTCATTAGTGCTGGAGTCATTGCTAACTTAATTTTTGCTTACTTTCTGTTAGTGGGTCAAGCCTTTACTATTGGATTTCAAGATATTCACTATCGACCTGGAGTCTTAGTTCCTCAACTACTAAATCAAGCGGAGTCTGCTGCTGCGCAAGCTGGAGTTCAGCCTGGTGACATTATTTTAAGCATAGATGAGGTAGATTTAGGAGATTCTGCTGATGCTTTAGAAAATTTGCGTCGCGAGATTCAAAAATCCCCTAATCAGATTTTAGAATTAACCATCAAGCGTGGTACTGACATTATTAATCTTAATGTTAAACCTGATATTGGTCAGGATGGTAAAGGAAAAATCGGTGTAATGCTAGCTCCCAATGGAGATATTGTCCGTCGTCGTGCGGCCAATGTAGTTGAAGGTTTTACCGCAGGAGCAAACGAATTTCAACGGATTATTCAGTTAACCGTCCAAGGATTTTGGCAGTTAATCAGCAATTTTCAGGAAAATGCACAACAAGTAGCTGGCCCTGTTGCAATTGTAGCGGTAGGTGCAGAACTAGCGCGGAATGATTTAGGTAACCTATTTCAGTTTGGCGCTTTAATCAGTATTAACTTAGCAATTATTAATATTTTGCCTTTACCTGCTTTAGACGGTGGTCAACTAGCATTTTTGACGGTGGAAGGAGTTACTGGTAAACCCTTGCCTAGCAAGCTGCAAGATGGCATTATGCAGACTGGTTTAGTCTTGTTACTTAGCTTGGGAGTGTTTATTATTGTGCGCGACACCATTAACTTGGCTTTTTTCCAGAATTTATTTCAGTAGCTAAATGCTAAATAGTGCTGCTCAGAAATCCACTAAGCAAACACCACCAAGAAGAAAGCGATCGCCGAGTAAAGCTCTTAAACAGCGATCGCTCGATATTTTTACCCTCTTAACCGAACTATATCCCGACGCTACCTGTAGCCTGAATTATGAAACCCCAGTACAGCTTTTAGTGGCGACCATTCTTTCAGCTCAATGTACCGATGAACGGGTGAATAAGGTTACTCCTGCTTTGTTTGCCGAACTGCCTGATGCACCTACGATTGCAGGATGCGATCGCGATCGTCTAGAAACTTTAATTCGCTCCACTGGCTTTTATCGTAATAAGGCAAAAAACATTCAAGGTGCTTGCCAAATGATTATGAGTGATTTTGCAGGGGAAGTCCCCAGCGAAATGGAGCAGTTGCTAAAATTGCCAGGAGTAGCTCGTAAAACGGCTAATGTTGTCTCGGCTCATGCTTTTGGCAATATTCAGGGTGTTACAGTAGACACTCATGTCAAACGCTTAACTAATCGCTGGAAACTGACTAAATCTGATAACCCAATTCAGATCGAGCGGGATCTTATGGCATTGTTACCCCAGCCAGAATGGGAAAATTACTCGATTCGCACTATTTATCATGGCAGAGCAGTTTGTAAAGCCCGCAAGCCTCAATGCGATGTCTGTCAACTGGCTCAGCTTTGTCCATCGGCAAAGGAATACTTGTGATTAATTATTAATGCCCTTACCCCAAGTCGTTATTGATACCAATGTCATTGTTGCTGGGTTGAGATCTAGACGTGGTAGTGCATTTCAATTGTTATCATTCATTGATACAGAACAATTTGACATACACTTGTCAGTACCTCTCGTACTGGAATATACAGAGGTTTTGCTACGGGAGCTACCAAATCTCTACCTAAATCGTGATGAAATAGATGATTTAATCGATTTCTACTGTGCAGTGAGAGTGCTTCATGAAATTTTCTTCCTTTGGCGACCATTCTTGCGCGACCCAAAAGATGAAATGGTGCTGGAGCTTGCAGTCAAAGCAGGATGTGAGAGTATAATTACATATAACACCCGTGACTTTGCAGGCGTTGAGCAGTTTGGTTTAAAGCTCCTTAAGCCTTCAGAGTTTTTACGCTTGATAGGAAAGCTGCCATGAGTATTGTTCAAGTTCAAATTCCTGACTCATTACATAAAAGTCTGTCCGATCTCGCTGGTCGTGATGGAATTTCTATCGATCAATTTATATCTACTGCGATCGCGGAAAAGCTCTCAGCTTTGATGACCGAGAATTACCTCAAGGATAGGGCTGGAAAAGGTAATCGGGCAAAGTATGAGGCGATCCTCGCAAAAGTTCCCGATGTAGAGCCAGAAGAATACGACAAGATACCGACTGTCTAATAAGCCCGTAGCACATTGATCGTATTGAATTTTCACTTCGATACAATCTAGTTTTTAACGAAATTTTGTATGCTGACTGAACAAAACAAAGCTCTGGTTCTCCAGTTCTACAAAGCATTCGACGATCGCAAGATGGATCGAGCTTTAGAACTTTTGGCTCCAAATTTTATTGCTCATATGGCAGGGATGCCAAAGCCGTTGGACGGAGAAGAGTTTAAGCAGTTTGGGATGGCATTTTATTTAGCCTTTAGTCAAGGTCAACACGTTTTCGATCAGGTTGTGGTTGCAGACGATAAAGTGGTGACGTGTGGAAGGTTTACTGCAAGACATCTTGGAGAATTTCAAGGTCTTCCGCCAACGGGCAAGCAAATCAGCTTGTCGGTCATGCACATCGATCGAGTCGAGGATGGAAAAATCGTGGAGCATTGGGGGTAGGGCGATGCACTCGGATTGATGCAGCAGTTAGGAATTGTCTTCTTGCCAGGCCCAAAGCTATTTCCACAAATACTAAAAGGCGCTGTAGTCAAACTGTTGAGGAAAGCCTGAAAGAATTTAACAGAGACAGAACCGTACTGCAAAAAATTTAAGAACCCATGATTAACGTCTGAGTTCGAGTTATAATTTGAAACTGTGTCTTTATAAATCAATAAATTTTATCCTAAAGGATACACTAAGTTATGGCAAAGAAAGCAATGGTAGAGCGGGAAAAAAAACGCGCTCACTTGATTGAGAAATATGCTGAGAAGAGAGCAGAATTGAAAGAACAGTTGCGTACAGCTACTTCTGCTGCTCAAAAACTAGAAATTAGTCGTCAGATTCAAAGATTACCTAGAGATAGCTCGGCTACTCGTAGACGCAATCGTTGTATGCTTACAGGTAGACCCAGAGGCTACTACCGCGATTTTGGTTTATCTCGTAACGTTTTGAGAGAATGGGCGCACGAAGGTTTGCTGCCTGGAGTGGTCAAATCTAGCTGGTAAGCTACTAACAGGAAGCTTTAAGCTTCATTAAAAATAGGAAAGAGAGAGACAAACGTTGCATAAGATAATTCTCTCTCAGACCTTCATTCATTTTTACGTTTTTAAAGATACACTTCTTGCTTAGGCAAAATTAATTCGAGATCCCAGTTTGCTACCTTTTGGGCAATGCGATCGCTGTTATCCCAGTCTTTGGCGTAAGGTAAAGTACCAATTACGGGGACATTAGTTAAAGACTGAATTAAATTGATGGGAGTTAAGTCTTCTGTTCTACCCACCGCTTCGAGTTGAGCGCAGTTAAGAATAATTCCTCGCAAATCAATCTTCAAACTACGGGCTAAAGCAACGTTAGCTACTGTATGAGCGATCGCTCCTAGCTTCACAGGTACTACCAAAACAGTAGGTAAGCGCCAATCAGCAGCAATATTCCCTACCGTTAACTCTTCCGTCACAGGAGAACCCAAACCCCCCAGAGACTCCACGAGAACTAACTGAGACTTTTGTTCTGCCAAACTAAGTTTTTGCCATATTTCCCCTAAGTTAATTATCTTACCTTCTTTAGCAGCAGCGATCGGTGGGGCTAGGGGTGCCTCAAAACGCAAGGGAGGGACTATTTCAATGCCCTTTACCTCAGCAAATAAACGTTGATATAGCTCCACATCGCCAACACCTGTCTGCATTAACTTAAATATACTTAGGAGATTTTGTCGATCATTATCTCGATTTAAACGGTATTTTTGCCAGTAAACTGTTAAGGCGATCGTCACAAAAGTTTTTCCCACATCTGTATCTGTACCTGCAATTAATAAGGTTGTCATAATGGCAATTTTGGCTCGCTATAGTCTTGTTTAGATTTGCTTTTTTAGAATACCAATATTATTGAGAAGAGAAACTTTCTTCTATTGATGCCAGTAAATTGATGTCAGTAAATTTTACCAAGGCTAAATAAGTTAAAAAAAAGTACAATGTAGCCATAAAGATTTAGTATAGGAATAAACAAAAATAGATTAAGAAGCTTAAAAAAAGCTAAAATAATCTCAAAATTTTACTTTAATTTTTTTATTAGTGAATTTTAACTCTATTGTTTTCAGACAAATTGTTATTTACCTCTAACTAGGTAATTTGGTATTGTAATTGCCATAACTATCACTAATAATCATCGTAATTCTCAGACTATCCTGAACTAATTTGAATATATTTGCCGTGAGCCATAGTACTACCTTAATGCCTCAGCCGATGGAGCAGACCACCTTCTTATCAGACTCCAATCGTCTTAGATTGTTTTCTGGTTCGGCTAATGTTCCGCTTGCCAAAGAAGTAGCCCGCTATATCGGTATGGATCTAGGCCCGATGATTCGCAAGCGGTTTGCTGATGGAGAGCTTTACGTTCAAATTCAGGAATCGATTCGGGGGGCAGATGTTTATCTACTGCAACCCTGCTGTAATCCTGGCAATGATAATTTGATGGAGCTGATGATTATGATTGATGCTTGTCGCCGAGCATCCGCCCGCCAGATTACTCCCGTAATTCCTTATTATGGCTATGCTAGAGCAGACCGTAAAACGGCTGGCCGCGAGTCTATTACTGCCAAACTAGTAGCTAATTTGCTAACGGAAGCAGGAGCAAGTAGAATTTTGGCGATGGATTTACACTCAGCACAAATTCAAGGATACTTTGATATTCCCACGGATCATGTCTATGGTTCTCCAGCTATTCTCGAATATTTGGCAGCCAAGAAATTAGATGATTTAGTGGTAGTGTCCCCTGATGTGGGGGGAGTAGCCAGAGCTAGAGCATTCGCCAAAAAATTAAATGATGCTCCTTTGGCAATCATCGATAAGCGTCGCCAGGCTCATAATGTGGCAGAAGTGATGAACGTGATTGGTGATGTGGCGGGTAAGACTGCTATTTTAGTCGATGACATGATTGATACCGCAGGAACTTTAGCCGCTGGGGGTAAATTATTACGCCAAGAAGGAGCCAAAGAAATCTACGCCTGTGCTACCCATGCCGTCTTTTCTGGCCCTGCCGTAGCGCGATTATCTGAAGGTATTTTTAAAGAAGTTATCGTTACTAATACAATTCCTATTCCCGAAGAGAAAAAGTTTGAACAGCTAACGGTTCTCTCAGTGGCTAGTCTGTTGGGAGAAGCAATCTGGCGGATTCACGAGGCAAGCTCCGTCAGCAGTATGTTTCGCTAATTAAAGCTAGTTAATTTAATTCAAAAGCTCCTGCGATCGCTTTTAATGATAATGTTGCAGGAGCTTTTTTCGCTCATACCTACTTGACTTTTACTTAGCTTTTACTTAGCTTGAGCGTCAGGATATAAAGGTTGGTGATTTAAAGGGCCGATTCGATCGGGGGGCCAAAACCGAACTGTTGCCCGACCAATGAGATTTTTTAGTGGCACAAAGCCCCAGTAGTGGGAGTCGTAGCTGTTATTACGATTGTCTCCTAAAACTAAATATTGTCCTTCAGGTATTTTCGTAGCAGGATATTCATAGTTTGGTGGATTGAGAATATACTTTTCACTCAACTTTTGGTTGTTAACGTATACTGCGTTATTTTTGACCTCTACTGTGTCCCCAGGAATGCCAATCACTCTTTTAATAAAGGCTTCTTTATAATCTTGTTGCTTCAGAGTTTCTGTCGGTGAAAAAACCACCACATCTCCCCGTTCTGGTTTGCGGAAACGGTAGCTAATTTTCTCAACGATTAAGCGATCGTTGATTTCTAAAGTTGGCAGCATCGACTCAGAAGGAATATAGCGAGCTTCCGCTACACAGGCGCGAATTCCTATTGCCAAAATTCCAGCGGATACCAGAGTTTTTAAAAGTTCGACTATAGGATTTTCTTGTTTTTCTGTCATAAACACACAGCCTCTAGGGTGGAATGAGATTCAGTCAATGGGATGAGAATAAATACAGCTATTCTCTCGAAGCTGATTTAATTTGAACGAGTTACCGACGCGATTGATGTAGTTTTGTTGCTTGCAATTAAAATTACTCAAATAAAGCAATGTATAGCAATGGCGAATGTTAACATCATCAGAAAATTTAAGTTAAAAATTTGAATTAGTTTCTTAGGCTAAACTAGAAAGGGACTAACCGCCATTGTCAGTAGAGATAATCACTGCTGTTAATTAATCATAAACATCAGTAATTTAAATTCTCTAGATGCAATTAACAATCTTACTATTCTAATATGGAACATAAAAATCCTGCTCTAGTTCAAGAACCGCGTTATGAGCCAGCAATTGTCATCCCTCTCAAGCAAGAGGCTTCTCTTTTAGATTGGTTAAAAGCAAATAACCGTCTGATTCCTCGTGAACAAATAGAAACTGAAAAGATTAAATCCGATGAAGATCTAGACGTGTTGATGGATGGAGAGGATGATGATTTTGACGAAGATGACTAGATTAAGCAGATTGGCGATCGCTTAGAGAAATTAGATCACAAATAGTTTTTGCTATGTTATCGTTCTCAAGTAATTGATCTTCTTAGTAAGTTAGTGAAATTTAATTGTGAATGTTAAACCATTTGGTACGGAGAAACTAATCGATCCTTCTGGTAAGATTTTGCTAATTTCTCTGATCTGCGTTTTGACTCTAAGCGCGATCGCCATTGAATATGCCTCTAGCTTTTCTTTAGAGCAGTTCGGATTACTGCTCTTTCCTCTACTCCTCTGTCTGATCGCTAGCGCTTTGCTAGGAATAGTCATCATTCCGCTGCTGAATCGGCTGAAAACAGGTCAGATTATGCGGGAAGATGGGCCCCAAGCTCACTTAAAGAAAGTAGGCACTCCGACGATGGGAGGGGTTTTTTTTGTGCCAGTAGCGGTGGTTTTCACCTTGGTCTGGGTGAACTTTAGCGGTGGTACAGTAGCTCTCACTCCAGAACTAATCGCCGTTTGTTTGGTGACGCTAGGTTATGGTTTAATCGGCTGGATTGATGACTGGCAAGTATTACGGCGCAAGTCCAACAAGGGCATCTCTCCACGCCTGAAACTTACTCTACAGATAGTTTTTGGTCTACTGTTTTCCCTGTGGCTGTTTTGGCATGAGTCTGATGCGGTTACGAATATTAGTCTGCCTGGAGGATTGAGTCTGGCTTTGGGATGGCTGTTTCTACCTTTGGCAATCTTTGTCTTAGCGGCGGAAAGCAATGCTACTAATTTAACAGACGGGGTAGATGGATTGGCAGCAGGAACAGGAGCGATCGCTTTTTTAGGACTAGCAGCAATTCTCGGACTAGACTACCCAGAGCTAGCAATTTTTTGTGCCTGCCTCAGTGGTGGCTGTTTGGGATTTTTGGTGCATAATCGTAACCCCGCGCGGGTATTTATGGGGGATACGGGTTCTTTAGCATTAGGTGGTGCTTTAGCTGCCGTAGGTCTTAGTAGTGATAATCTTTGGGCTTTATTTTTAATTAGTGGTGTCTTCTTCGTCGAATCTCTTTCTGTCATTGCTCAGGTTGGTTATTACAAAGCAACTAAAGGATTAGATGGTAAGGGCAAACGCCTGTTTAAAATGGCTCCAATTCATCATCATTTTGAACTTAGTGGCTGGAGTGAAACCCAGGTGGTAGGTATATTTTATCTGGTTAATGTTTTGCTAGTGGCGATCGCCTATTTATCAAATAGCTATAAGCTATAAGCCAAGAGAGTTCAAGACCCCCTTTAAAGATCTCAAGCTCAAGGCCTGGGTCTTTTTTTCGTTTTACAAGTGTTACTCATCCGATATATTCTATGTTTGGGATGTTTGAGCAATTATTTCTGGGAAGGAGAAATGTATGAGTGAGAAAACGATTATTCTTGGCATAGTTGGTGATAGTGCAGCGGGTAAGACGACTTTAACCAAGGGGATTGCTCAAATATTGGGAGAAGATCAGGTGACGATCATCTGTACTGATGATTACCATCGTTATGACCGCAAGCAACGGGCCGAAATGAAAATTTCCGCTCTCCACCCCGACTGTAACTATTTAGACATTATTGAGCAGCATCTGGCGCTATTGCGAGAGGGGCAAGCTATCCTCAAGCCAATTTATAATCACTCTACAGGAGCGTTCGATCCGCCAGAATATATTGAACCGACTAAATACGTCATTGTTGAAGGCTTACTAGGCTATTCTACTCGTGCAATGCGGGATAGTTATGACGTTAAGACTTATCTTGCTCCTCCAGAATCTCTGCGTGCCACTTGGAAAATTAAACGGGATACACGTAAAAGAGGTTACAACGAAGAACAGGTAATGGAGCAACTGCGCCAAAGAGAGCCAGATTCAGAAGCTTTTATCCGTCCCCAACGCAAATGGGCAGATATGGTTGTTTCTTTCTATCCGCCAGAAGAGGAAAATTTGGCTGCTGACCTGTTGCTGAATGCCAATCTCATTTTACGTCCGACTATTCCTCACCCAGAACTAACTTCAATTCTTAATGCTCAGGGAAATCATTTAGGTGAGGCTATTCGCTTGGGTTTAAGTCGTGATATGGGCAAACCTGTAGATATCTTAGAAATAGATGGACATGCCACGATGGAACAGGTTAAGGAATTAGAAAAAATTATGTGTAATGAAGTGCCTTACCTGGGTCAATTCTGTAGTTTGGAAGGAAACCAAGAACTAGGTAAGCTGGTGGGAACGACTGGAGAAACTCTACAGAGTTATCCTTTGGCTTTAACTCAGTTAATGATTACCTACCATATGTTGAAAGCAGCATCTTGATATTTTTGTTAGTTAGCGATCGCTAACTAACTTTTTATCAGCTTTTAATTGAGGCAATATTTTTAATTGGCTGTCGGAGAATGGTTGGCTTCGGGGTGGGCAACATACCTAAAGTCAGGCTCTTGATTCCAGGAACCCCGTTGATCGACTTCAACGCTTGAGCCGTCTGCTGAAGTAGAAGTTGATAGATTGTAGTAAAGATCTACTGTCTCATCGGGCTGAACGTTGCCAAAGAAGGGTTCAGTAAGCTTGCCCATATCATTCAGTGCATTCATAAACATTTTTGTATGAGAAATCTCACGAGTCAATAAATGTACTAGAGTTTTTTTAGTTCCTTCATCTGGCGCTAACTTAATCAACGCTTCATAAGTTTGACGCGCTCCCGCTTCTGCGGCAATATTAGCACGTAGATCGCGTACGACATCACCGCCTTCATTCAGATAAGTTGCTGTCCAAGCACTACCTTGACTGTCGATAAAATGAGGTCCCATTCCCCGCACGGCAAACAAAGTACTTTTGTATGCTTCGGTCTGATCTACATTTTTAGTATGAGCTTCGATCATTTTACCTACCATTTCTAAGTGACCGAACTCTTCAACTGCAATGTCTTGGAGCATATCTTTAATCGCTGGATTTTCAACATGAAATGATTGCACCCAATATTGTAAGGCAGCAGACAGTTCTCCAGTAGCACCACCAAATTGCTCTAGCAACAGTTGAGCAAAGCGGGGATTTGCTTCTTTTATATCAACATTGTGAATGGTTTCTTTTTTGTGAAAAAACATGAGTTGGGGTCTCCTATAAGTAAATTATTTAAAAGTGTTGATGGTATATATTGGTAAACTGCATACCAGTCAGCTTGAAAAAGTTTGTTCTCTGAAATGAACATATGTATTAATCTTAATTTGTTAAATTTTTTGTCTGCACTATCTTAGGATAGAGCTTTTTTTTGACAGATAAAATCTCGATATTATAATGATATTTTTATTGGTTTTTGCTATACTCTGAGGCAATTCTAAGAAATTATGAAATGTCATTAATATCACAATCGACATCACATTTAAATATTATTAATTTTAACTGTATTTTAAGTAAAAATTGTTAAATTGAATTGTCAATTTTTAGCTAAAATTTTTAATTTAAAGTATAGATTATATGAATAATATTTGTTAATTTTAAAGTTAACTCGCTCAAAAAAAGCCATATTTAGCTCATGCTCATCCTGTAATTTTTATAACTTTTGGTGGATGATTACTAACTAATAAAAAATACACCAAATTATGGAGGCAAACAATTTTGTGACATCTTACCTGCCTTGAGCTTGAGACAATAAAGTGGATTTATTAGCTAATGAATACCTATTCACCATTGGTGACAAGTTAAGGGACTACGATGTTTGTCAACTGGCTAAGAGCTATTAGCTTTTAGCTTTTAAGATATTGCCACTCAACTTCTCCTGCTGAAAGGGCGATCCGAAGGCTAGGCGCGTCCTAAAGGATTAGCTCCTAACGTCGCGTCACGCGGAGCTATATGCGAAGCGGTATCCTTTAGGAGTCCTTTAGGGGAGCCTAATCGCTTGAGCTAAACAATCTCTATGTAGTTGACGGTAGTTTCTTTCCTTCAAATTCAGGGGTTAATCCTACTTTAACAATTAAAGATTTTATCCCAATTTTTCCCAGTAACTAGCAAAATAAGGCCCAAGACTAAAGCATAACCTTTTGCCAGCCCACAATTTTGCTACCCAGCCGAAAAATCATGGAATCAGCTAAACCTAGTTCAGCGATCGCCTGAGACAAAGTACGTATTTGTTCTTGGTCTACACTAAATAAATGGGGACAATTAACAAAATCTAAGCATAAAACTGTAGAACGACCCGATAATTCGCGAAAAATTAGGCTGTCTTGAGGTAAAAACCCTACTAATGAACGGAACCTCGCTAAGGCAGCCTGCTCAAAATCTGCACTAGTGGCGTTAAGTGGTGTCATAATCTAGACTTTTGCATTTTGCTTCAAACAAATCTCTAACCAAGGAATAATCGAGATGATAATTGAATAATTAAGTAATCTTCAGTAGCAAGAAATGCAATATTACTCTAATTGAGCAGAGAATACTGCCAGTTGAATCCCAAGTCTGTTGAAGCTATTTTTGAGTCAACAATGACTTCTGGTTCTTTGTTTAGATTAGCATCAACCTTTTTGCTCTTGTTGCTGGCAAGCGTTTACTTAATAAAAATTTCTAATTTGCGCTTCTGTTGCTCTTTATATTTAGTTGTACTCTAGATCTTCAAGATAGGGATAAGCTAGCTTTTAGTAAAGAGCGGATTTCATCCCACAAGTAACATAAGTAGGTGGGTGTAATTAAATTGGAAATGAGGTTAGGGAGTAACAAGTAACGAGTAACGAGTAACGAGTAACGAGTAATATGCGGAGCGGTATGCCACGGCATTTGCCCTAAAGGATTCCCTCTGGTCACGAAGCTTATCCTTTATGACTAGCTTCGCGTCGTCCTTTAGGACGAGTAACAAATAGCTCTAAGGGTAGGGGTTTGATCAATTATTTTGCCTACCTACTTAACTAAGATTATAACTGGCTAATAAATCTACCAAAGTTATGATTAATGCGTAACTTTCCCAAGTTTATGGATATGATGAAACAATTTAAGAGACTGGCTGAACTATATAAAAGTACCTTACTTGATAATGTTTTGCCCTTTTGGTCACAGCATTCGCTCGATCGCCAATATGGAGGCTATTTTACCTGTTTAGATCGAGTGGGAAATGTCTACGATACCGATAAGTTCATCTGGCTACAAAACCGTCAGGTATGGACTTATTCGATGCTCTACAATCGGTTAGAAAAAAAACCTGAGTGGCTAGATGTTGCGCGTCATGGTGCTGAGTTTCTGGCAAAATATGGTCGAGATGAGGAAGGTAACTGGTATTTTGCTTTAGATCGAACAGGACAGCCTTTGGTGCAGCCTTATAATATTTTTTCTGATTGTTTTGCAGCGATGGCTTTTAGTCAATATGCTTTGGCTTCGGGGGAGAAATCGGCGCAAGAGATTGCCTTGCAGGCATATAATAACGTGTTGCGTCGTCAGCATAATCCCAAGGGTAAATATAATAAAGCTTATCCAGGAACGCGATCGCTAAAAAGTCTAGCCGTACCGATGATTTTAGCCAATCTGTCTTTAGAAATGGATTGGCTACTCGAAGATAGTGAATTAGAGACAATTCTTGAGCGCACAGTGCAAGAAGTCATGCAGGATTTTCGCGATTCTGCAACAGGATTAATGTATGAAAACGTTACCCCCGAAGGCAAACATTTAGATTGTTTTGACGGTAGATTAATTAATCCTGGTCATGGTATTGAAGCTATGTGGTTTGTGATAGATATTGCCCGTCGTCGCGACGATTTGGATTTAATCAATCAGGCAGTTGATGTTGTCATAAATACTCTAGAGTTTGGTTGGGACAAGGAATATCAGGGTATTTATTATTTGATGGATGCACAGAGACATCCTCTCCAGCAGCTAGAGTGGGATCAAAAGCTATGGTGGGTACATCTGGAAACGTTAGTAGCATTATTGATGGGATTTAATCTTACTGGACGAACAGAGTGCTTAGAATGGTTTAAACAAGTTCATAATTATACTTGGAATCACTTCTCCGATTCTGAGTATGGGGAATGGTTTGGCTACCTAAACTGTCGAGGAGAGTTATTACTAAATCTTAAAGGAGGTAAATGGAAAGGCTGTTTTCATGTTCCTCGCGCTTTATATTTATGCTGGCAACAGTTAGAAATTTTAGCTGCTCAATAGTATTCTAGAACTCGATAATTTAGTCGCTGTTTTGATACATTTAACACAAATTCTTTATGAAATTTAAATTTATTGTGTCGTGTCAAGCACTTATAATTTTGAAGATCGATAAAAGAAAAAAATAAAATTAAGAGAACTTTTTAAATTTAGTAGGATTATACAATTATGGTTAGAAGAGGATCAGAAGCAGCAGGAGGATTTCTCTCAGGCTTTCGCGACTTTATTATGCGCGGTAATGTTATTGATTTAGCAGTAGCTGTAATTATTGGTGCCGCATTTAGTAAAATTGTTGATTCGTTAGTCGCCGATATTATTACTCCTGTGATCTTAAATCCCGCCATGAAGGCTGCTGGAGTAGATAGATTAGCCGAACTGTCTGCTGGAGGAGTTCAGTATGGTTTATTTTTAGCGGCAGTTCTCAACTTTTTGGTGATTGCCTTCTGTATTTATCTACTGGTGCAAGCATTTGAGAAAGCTAAAAAACGTCTAATTCGTCAAGAGGCTTTAGCAGAAGAAGAAGCACCTGATGCGAATCTTGTTGCTCAAGAAAGACTTACTAGTGCAATTGAACGCTTAACTAACGTAATGGAAACCAGGTAAAGAAGTAAAGCTTAGTTTTTAGGGGTAAATTGGCGATCGCCGATTTGCCTTAAAAGACTACCCACTACCTACTACCTAACGTCAGATCGCTGGAGCTAATGCAACTCGTCTTCTCCCTCCACCAGCAATGTTGCTAGGTTCGTTATTATCGACGATGTAAAGAGTTTGAAATAATTTCATGACATCTTCGTAGAATGGACTATTATTACCTTCAAAATCGTAACCATATTTTTCTCGAAACTCTTCATTGACTCCATTTTCTACTGCTAAATAATGAGCATCCCAATGAGCATCGTCTACTATGTATGCACCATAATTTTGGAAAGCGTCAAAGAGTTTTTCGCCAACTGATGTTTGTAGTTGTAAGCTGGCTTTTGAGATTTCAGGAGGAATGGCTAAGAGTGTTCCTTGTACTAATTTAGGATTTCTCCCCCCATAGCGTTCTGCTGCATAGGAATCAGAACGGTCTGCTGGCCAACGATAACCTGGAACACTGTCGGAGTAGTAAAGATACTTTTCTCCCCAGATATTAATTTTTAAAGCATGAGGAATCGGATCGCGATCGCTAGTCAGTTCTCCAAGACGAATCGAACCACCAATGGCTGAGAGTCCAGAACCAAAATGAGTGCCTTGAATGCCATCACCATATATACTGACTCCACCCCAAGGATTGCGCCATCCATAAATATTACCTCCTGGTTCACATCTTGCTAGAGGTTGGAATTGTTCAATAGTTTCGCCATCAGGCATCAAAAAAGCAGAGGCATTATTAGGAGTAGAGTAAGGCTCATTTGTAGCATCTGGTACGATTAAGTCATCGGGAACAGGTAAAGAAATTTCCATCGATTCGGTGCCTGTACAACGTCCTGGCCCAAAATTACCAGGTGCGTATACTGAACGCTGAGGATCGTCGGCTTTTAGTTGATAAAAATATTCTCGATCTGTAGCCAAATATCCTGCTGGTTGAAGATTTGCTGGTTGATAAACAGCTTCCGAACCGATTGGCATATTCCAAATTGAATTAGATGCGAAAGGTTGTAGCCACTTGTCACGTTGATTTGAAGTGACAGTTAATTGAGTTGAAGTGTCAAGATCGCGATTAGTAATAGTTAGCGATCGCGAATTTTCGACGAGCAGACTGAATAAAACGCTCACTATAATTACAAAGTTGATAGTTTGACTCTTACGCACGATATTTTTATGGCAGTTTTAAATAGGGTTTACTAAAGATGATAACTAGCTCAATCTCACTAAAACCAACTTCACACCCTGAATCATAGCTATTTTCGCTCCGATCGATTACTTTGCACAAAGTTGCTCTTGAAAGATAGCAAACTATATCTTTAGACTGATAACTTTTTGAAAATAAAAGATAAAATTGATACTAATACAACTGGCTAATATGGATAGTTGACATTTTTACACATAAGATTTTGGTTAAGAATAACTTTGATATCTAAAAATATTTAAAGCAAAAAATGATAATTTAATTACATTTTTTACCATAAAAAGTAACTAATTAGCTGAATCAAGTAGATAAAAAGTTAAAACAAGTTTTGAAGAAGTAGTAAATATTTTTTATTTTTTTAAATATTCTACTTCTAGAAACCAGATTATTCTGAAAGTATTTAATACCTATGCGCAAACCTGTTTTAACTATTTTTTATCAATTCGATCCTGGCAAACCTAGCATAGGGGGAATTCAGACAGTCATACGTTCTTTTATTAAGTATGCTCCGAGTGAGTTTGAGGTTCGTTTGGTAGGTATATCAAACCAGCCTAACTTGCCAAAAGGTAAGTGGCAAAAAGTGAAATTAGCAGATAAAGAAATTTACTTTTTACCTTTGTTTACACTGCTAAATGATAACTTTAGAACTTTAGTTCCGACGACAATTAAATACACTGCTGCTCTTTTGAGACAAGGTCTCGCCTCTGATTTTATGCATTTTCATCGACTTGAACCAACACTTGCAGCACTTAATTGGTCTGGAGAAAAGACTTTGTTTGTTCATAATGATATCCAAAAACAAATGCAATCTTCAGACAGTAAAAATGCTATTTTATGGCGTTATTTTCCGACAGGATATTTTGCTCTAGAACGAGCGCTGGTTAATCAGTTCTCCCAAATTTTTGCTTGTAATACTAACTCAGTCAAACATTATCAGCAGAGTTATCCAAGTATAGCCGAGCGCGTTTTTTACATCAAAAACTCTGTAGATGGCGAGATTTTTTATTCATTAACATCGGCACAACGCGAAGAAGGTAGACGTATATTGGCAAAGCAGTTTAGATTATCCGCTCAAACGCAGTTCATCTTATTTGCTGGTCGTCTTCACCCTCAAAAAGATCCCCTGTTACTGGTTCGTTCTTTTGCTACTTTAAATGATCCCAATGCTCATCTTTTGATAGCAGGTGATGGAGAGTTAGCAGCACAAGTACAAGCAGAAATCGAACGTCTAAAAATTGCTCAACAAGTAACCATGCTTGGCTCAGTAGATCAAGCAGAATTAGCAGATTTACAGCGCATCTGTAGCGTTTTTGTTTTAACTAGTACCTATGAAGGTTTACCTCTGGTAGCTCTTGAAGCACTTGCCTGTGGAACTCCAGTGGTGACAACATCATGCGGTGAAACCCCAAAACTACTTGATGTTCATAGTGGCATTGTTTGCCAAGAACGCAATAGTCAAGCGATCGCAGATGCCTTGAAAGAGGTTTTGACCCATCCAGAAAATTATCCGATTGAGGCTTGCGTAAGAGTTGCTGAGCCTTATAGTGCTAAGGCGATCGTCAGTGCTGTTTACAAAAATATGTTATCTCGTTGGCAGACGAAATTAAACTACGTCTAGTATCGCTGCGCGGAAGTTAAAAGTTAAAAGTAAAGATTTAAAGAGACTACTCCTGATGAAAATTGCAGTTATTGGTACCAAAGGGTTGCCAGCTAAACAAGGCGGTATTGAACATTATTGCCAAGAAATCTACCCTCGTATGGTCGAGCGGGGTCATTCTATCGATTTGTTCGCTCGCTCCTCTTATATCGACTCTCCTTGGATGAAACAATATTACTTTAAGAGAGTTCGAGTGATTTCTCTTCCCTGTTTAAAGTTAAGAGGAATAGATGCATTATTTAGTTCTCTACTAGGAGCTATGTTGGCTAGCAGCGGTCAATATGATATCGTCCATTTTCATGCTTTGGGCCCTTCTCTATTTACTTGGCTGCCAAAAATTACTTCACTTTTTCCCTCAAAAGTTATTGTCAGTTGTCAAGGACTGGACTGGCAACGTGCTAAATGGGGGAATTTTTCCAGTCAATTACTACATCTGGGTGAAAAGGCTGGAGTGCGTTTTGCCGACAAAATTATTGTGGTATCTGAAGAATTGCGTTCTTATTTTAGAGAAATGTATGGTCGAGAAACGGTTTATATTCCGAATGCTCCCAGCAGCTATCCGCCAACAAACTCTGATTTTTCTTATGGTACTTCATTAGGTTTGTGCCAAAAACGTTACATTACCTTTGTGGGTAGACTTGTGCCAGAGAAACGTCCTGAATTATTAATTGAAGCCTTCCAAGCTCTTAAACCCCTGGGATGGAAACTAGCGATCGTCGGTAGCACTAGTGATACAAATTCTTTTGCCCAGCAGATCGCTAATTTAACTAATGCTAATCCTAATGTGGTGTTTACAGGGCAACTTTATGGCAAACATCTAGCAGAAATTGTTCGAGGAGCAGGATTTTTTGTACTTCCTTCAGATGTAGAAGGGTTGCCCTTAGCGATGCTAGAAGCAATGCGAGAAGGCGTGCCAGTTGTAGCCAGTGATATTCCTCCCCATCGGCAATTACTTGATGAGGGAAAAGGAATGCTTTTTCCATCTGGAGATCTAGAATCTTTGATCTTGGCACTAGACTTGGCAATTCAACGTCCCGAAGAGCTAGCAATTATGGCAAAAGAGGCACAAAAGTGCGTAGAAGCTAACTATAACTGGGACAAAATCACTACCGAAACTTTGAGATTGTACGAGACGACTTCTTCTAATTCCGTCAGCTCCTCCCCATTTCCGCCTATGACCGAAAGTTGAGGAACAAGTAATGAGTAATGAGTAATGAGTAATCGATCTACTTCCTATTTCCTATTTCCTATTTCCTATCTACTACCCACTACCTGTTTTGACCCTTATCAAAACCCAACTCGATCTAAATTATCATGAGAGAGCCAAACTTTTCCCTCTTACCAATAGTTTTTCATAGACATCGTGTACCTGCGATCGCTACATTTCTCTCTGTTCTTGGGGGAGCTATAGCATACTTGATTTTTACACCACGCCTATATGAGGCAAGAGTTAGACTGATGCTTGATAATAATCAAGCTAGTGTATCCGAATTAGGACGTAATCTCAGCGCACAATCTAATATAGCGGGTTCTAATCCGATCGCGATTCAAGCAGAACTAGCGCGATCGCAAAGTGTTTTGGAATCTGCTATTACTCAGTTGTCTTCAGAAACAAAAAAATCGCCAAATTTAGCGAAATTAACGCCAAATCAGTTAAAAACAAAGTTAAAAACTACTATTATTCCAGCTACAAATCTGTTGGAATTAAGTTATCGTCATAAAAATCCTGTTCTCAGTGCCAAGATTTTGAATGCGGTAACCAACGCCATGATGGTAGAAAATGGGGCGGCAATTCGTTCTGAAGCTAGTTCCACCAGAAAATTTTTAGAAGCTGAAGTTCCCAAAAAACGAGCTGAACTTGTTCAAGCTGAAGCTGCTCTTTCTGATTACAAACGCAGTCAAAAATTAGTATCTTTGGCAGATGTGAATGGTCAAGACAATACTCAAACTAGAAATTTAATTACCAGCTTGACCACTTTAGAAGACGAAGAAAGAAAATTATCTGCTGGACTAGAGGAATCTAAGCAGCGCAATCAATCTTTAAAACAAGTAACTGACAACACCAGCTTAAAAGAAACCTATGCAGCAGTGCGTAGCGGACAAGCTCAAGAACTAAAAAATTTGCGAGATAGACTAGTAAATCTAGAATCAGAAATAGCTGTAGCGCGATCGCGTTTGACTGATACCAATCCTGTTGTGTTAAATTTACTGGAAAATCGCGAAGCTATACGTTCTCTCTATAAAGAAAAATCTGGTGTCGAACCCAACATTAAGTTATCGGCAAATTCTTCTAAGTCAGCCTCCGACCAATTTAGCCAAGATCTTGCTAGCAAAGTTATTTTAGGGCAGATTGAAATATCGTCAATCGAAAAAAAATTAGGTGCTATTCGCGCTCAAAAAGCTAAATTACAAGCTAGCCTCGATCAATTACCGATTAAAGAACAAGCACTAGCAGGAATAATGCGTCAGCGTCAAGAGGCTGCTGTCTCATTAGAATTCTTACAACGAAAACTGGAAGAAGCACGTATTGCTGAAGCTCAACAAGTTCGCAATTTGAGAGTTATTGACTCTGCCGAACCACCAGCAGCAGCAAGCTGGCCAAAAGTACCAATAGTAATGTCTATAGCTGGTGCAAGCGGTCTAATTCTCTCAGTTGGGATGGTATTACTCCTCGAATTATTGAATGACCGACTATCTAATGCCACAGAAGCTGAAGCACTAGTAAATTTATCTGTTTTGGGAGTTCTGCCTATTCTTCCTCCTTCTTTTCAAGGTCGACCAGAAGCATTTTTGACAGATATTACTACTTTGGAATCTTATCGCACCCTGTTGACTGCTCTAAAATTTCGCTCTCCTAATGATTTAAAAACTTTAGTAGTTAGCAGTACTTTAGCAGAAGAAGGAAAGTCTACTCTAGTCTCCCATTTGGCAGCAATATCGGCAACTTTAGCCAAAAAAACCTTGATTATTGATGCTGATTTGCGACGACCTAAACAGCACAAACTATTTAATTTACAAGCGCAACCTGGTTTAACGAATGTAATTAAGGGTGAGATTGCTCTAGCAGAAGCAGTTCAGCACACTAAAATCGATAATTTATCAGTTTTAACTTGTGGAGAATCACAACTGCATCCTTCTCAATTTTTTGAGTCGCCAAGAATGCATACTCTGCTGGCGGAAGCTGCCAAGGAATACGATTTCGTCATTCTCGACACTCCACCAGTAACAAGTTGCGTTGATGCAGTAACTTTAAGTCGCGATAGCGACGGTTTACTAATGGTTGCCCGCCCCAACTTTACCCAAAAGGATGTATTTGTACGAGCAGTTTCAGAGTTAAATAAAAATCGCATTAATATCTTGGGCGTTGCTATCAATGGTACTGATACTCGCACTGAAAGGTTTTATCACTATGGAATGTATGAATATAAGGCTGTGACGGGTAGCAATTAATAGGTAATAAGAAGTAGCAAGTAATCAATAGGATGTTGACCAGCAAAAATTCTGAAATTGAATTGAATAGGAATCAAAGTTTTACCGATACTTGGAAGAGAACGTCACCTCTGACATTTTGGATTGGAGTTTTTGGTGTGTTGTTGGGTATAGCTACAGGATGGTTAGCTGGGGCGCAACCTTTATATTTAGTCTTGCTGCTAATAGCTGCAGTGGTATTTGTCTGCTTTTTCGCTGAATTCGAGTTAGCAGTGATGGGTTTGCTCATCCTACGTAGTTCTCTCGATATTTTCTCTGCGCAACAGTTGCCTGCTGCCTATGCAGTTGGGGTTAGTGGACTGACATTAGTTTATGTCACCTGTTTATTATTAACACAGCAAACCGTCAATGTTGATTGGTTGTGGTTGTTTTTAGCTGGTTGGGTGCTTTGGCAAGCTTTGTGGCTAATTCTCTGTGTTTTTGGTGGTTTGGGACTAGGAACTGAAGTTTTGGGAGATAACGTACGTGAATGGACGCGCTTATTTTCTTGGTTGATGGTGTATTTGTTAATAATGCAACTTAAAGGGCGAGTTAAACCTCAAAAAATAATTTCTATACTATTTATTGCTTTAATTACACCAATTTGCGCAGGTTTCTTACAGTTAATCTTCCCAGACTCAGTTTTACCCAGTTTTTTAGCTACTTATCATGGCGATCGCCTTAATGGCACTCTTGGTCATCCTAATGCTTTTGCTACTTTTATCTTGTTTTTTATTGGCTTAACTTATTGGCGCTTACGTTGCTCAAGTCGCTTCACCCAAAGCCAGAAGTCAAACAGGGGTGCAGTAAGTTGGGCGACGTACAGAGGTCAGAAACATAGAGATCAGAAGTATATTTCTTGGTCATCAAATCGCTTGTTTTGGTTGCTGCTACTTGGTGTACTCACCTTGATGTTAATTGGAACTAGAACAATGGTGGTTTTAGCAATGCTAGGCATTTTTGTGTTGGTAACTATTGCACCTAAATTTAATTGGCTTAATTTAATTGGTGGTGTACTTTTGCTGGTGTTAGTTTTAGGACTGTTTATCAGTACTCCTTTTGGACAAGAACGCCTACAATCACTCGCGCAAACGCCTTTATTTAATTCCAACATCGATATCTCAAGAGCTATTTTGCTCTCAGATTCAGACTACAACAGTTTTAACTGGCGTCTTGCTCAATGGCATTATCTTTTGACTGCTTGGCAACAATTTCCTATTTTTGGCTACGGTTTGGCTACTAGTAAATACTTAAGTATTTATAATCTGGAAGCTCATAACGATTACGTTCGCGCCCTCGCAGAAAGCGGATTAGTAGGTTTAGCAACTTTTTTAACTTTTCTGGCTGCTCAAGGTATACGTCTAGTTCAATTACTACGTCAGACAACCAAAAACAAAGAACAAAACGATTTTTGCTTAATTCTTCTGGCTTTATTTGCAGCCATGCTGGTCGGGATGTTAACCGAAAACATCTGGACTCACACAACCCTCTGGTCTTATTGGTGGACTGTGCTGGCTGTTGCTGGCTGGGAGTGGGGAGTGGAAGCAGAAAGTAATCAACTATTAACAATCAACAAATCATGATTCAAACGTCTATTAATTCTCAAAAAATTGAATTACTTTCTAATAATCCCGATACGGGTAAACCTTATAAAATTGCCATTGTTCATCCAAGTGTCGGTGTCAATTGGAGTGGAGGTTCAGAAATCTTTGCTTTGGAATTGGCTCGTCGTCTTTGTTCTTATTTTGAGGTTGAGCTTTTAAGTGGTGTTCCATGTGGAGATTTTAGTCGTCCTGCTGGCGGTATTTCTCGCACAGATGCTTATGAATTAGTGCGTCACCCTCTTATCGCTCCTCTATGGAAAAATCACATTGGACATCCTGAAATTGTTGTGGAACATTTAACCAACTTTTTCCCTTGCGCTCTTCATTTGCTACATCAAAAGCCCGATTTAATTTTTCCCAATAATGATTACGGAGGTTTAGCAATGGCTGCCTTTGTCAGAGCCTTGACTGGAATACCCATCATGTTTACAGAGCATTGTGGTTTATTAGCTGATGGTAAGTGTTTAGCCAGAAATCTTCGTTTTCAACCAGATCGCCTGGTAGTTTTTAATCCTCCAACAGCTAAGTTTGCACAAACTATCAAATCACAACAAGCTGTAAATATTATTCCCAACGGAGTAGACTCTACCAGGTTTACACCAGAAGGCAGTAAGCTCGATTTTAATTTACCCAAACCGATAGTATTATGCGTAGCTTGGTTAAATCGCAATAGTCACAAGCGGATCGAACTGGCGATCGCAGCAGTAGCACGTTTACCTCAAGCAAGTTTACTTCTTTGTGGAGATGGGCCCGATCGCGGTTATTTTGAGGAACTTGGCAATAAAATCCTCGGTTCAGAACGTTTTACCCTTTATTATTCTAACTATGAGCAAATGCCTGAAGTTTATCGCAGTGCAGATGTTTTTACACTTCCTTCTTTGAACGAACCGTTTGGACTTGCTTATCTTGAAGCTATGGCTAGCGGTTTACCAGTAGTTGCTACAGATGATGAAATGCGCCGTTACGTTATTGGTGATGGCGGCTTACTTTGTGATGTAACTAATCCAGAAAGCTATGCTGATACTATTGCACAAGCTTTAAACCACGACTGGGGCAATAAACCTCGTCAACAAGCTTCAAAGTTTAATTGGGATACCATAGCCCTTAATTATCGTGATACCATTCTCGATGCGATCGCGAAGCGTGGGCGGAGCCCAATCGCCACACGCAAGCAACAGGTAACTGGCAACCAAGAACAACTAGAGCCATTTCGCCCTAAAGGACTCTTAACCCTAAAGGGTCTATCCGCAGGTGTATACTACAAGGATACAATGTCCTTTAGGACACCTTCGGATAAGGATACCGCTTCGCATATAGCTTCGCGTCGCCAACTGCATTTACTGCCCGTAATGGAGCAACCAATAATCGACAAACCAAAAATATCTGTAATCATTCCTACTTACAATGCCATCTCTTATTTGCCAGCAGCGGTAGATAGTGTTTTGAAGCAAACTTTTAGGGACTTTGAATTAATTATTGTTGATGACGGCAGTAGCGATCGCACTGCTGAATGGGTTTTAAGTTTAACCGATCCGCGAGTAAAATTTATTACTCAGGAAAATCAAGGTTCTGCTGCTGCACGCAATAAAGGTATTGCGATCGCTCAAGGAGCTTACATCGCCCTTTTTGATGCTGACGATATTTGGGAATTAACTAAGTTAGAAAAGCAAGCACATTTTTTAGATGCTCATTCCTCAATCGGGTTGGTAGATACTTCTGTAGTTTTAATCGATGAAGAGGGAAAGTCTACAGGTAAAGTTGTTACTTCCCAAGCTGAAGGGGATGTCTGGAAACATCTGGTGCAGTTTCAACCTGTATGTTCTTGTGATAGTACTCCTTTAATCCGTCGGGAATGTTTTGACACTGTTGGCTTATTCGATCGAGATTTAATGTTTCTCGAAGATTTAGATTGGTGGATTCGTCTGGCTTCTCATTATCAATTTGGTGCAATTAAAGAACCTTTAGTTAAATATCGCCAACATTCTGGTAGCAAATCTACTAACTGCCAAGAAACACTACAAGCCTTTCACCAAATTATTGAGAAAGCATTTGAATCTGCGCCAACAGAATTACTGTATTTAAGAGATCGAGGCTATGGACGGGTCAATCTCTACTTAGCCTGGAAAGCTTTGAATAATAAAGATTACAACCAAGTTAGGCAATTTTGTACTTCAGCGATCGCTCATTATCCTCAGCTACAACGTTCTTGGGAATACGCCCGTTTGAATCTTGCTCAAGCACTGATGCGCCGATTTGGCGATCGAACTTATGAAAAATTGCGATCGCTTGCTCGTACATTTCGTTCTTTTGCTAGTGGCTAATTGGTGATTACTAATTACTAATTACTGATTACTTAGCTTAACTTGTTACCTATTACCCATTACCCATTACCTATTACCCACTACTTACTACCCACTACCTACTACCTACTACCCACTACCCACTACCTATTTAATTACGGAGAGTACAAATTATGGTCAAAGTTTCGATCGTTTTCCCCGCCTACAATGCAATGGCTTATTTACCACAAGCTTATCAAAGTGCTTTGGCACAGACTTTTACTGATTATGAGATTTTAATTGTTAATGATGGGAGTTCTGACAATATTGAGGAGTGGGTTAACCAAATAACCGATCCGCGAGTTAGATATATTCCTCAAAAAAATCAAGGAGCGCAAGGAGCGCGTAATACAGGCATTTATAACGCTCAAGGGGAATATGTCGCGTTTTTAGATGCTGACGATCTTTGGGAGGCTACTAAACTTGAAAAACAAGTACGTTTATTAGATGAAAATCCAGAAGTAGGTTTAGTCGATACTTGGATTACTTTAATCGATCGCCAGGGGAATTCTAAAGGTTGGGTACATGCTTCTGCTGCTGAAGGGCAAATTTGGTCGGAAATTATACAAGAACCAACGATTATTTGTGGAAGTTCACCCATGATTCGTCGAGAATGTTTTGACCACGTGGGTGTCTTCGATCCCAGTTTGCGTTATGCAGGAGATTGGGATCTTTGGATTCGGATTGCTGCTCGCTATGCTTTTGCGGTCGTTAAAGAACCATTAGTTCGTTATCGACTTCATCCCCAAAATACCTCTAAAAACTGTCGTGGTATGGCAAGAGATTGTCGTACAGTCATTGAGCGCGCCTTTGAATCTGCTTCTCCAGAGTTAATGTCATTAAAAAACAAAACTTACGGTCAAATTAACTCATATATAGCGGGTATCGCTCTCGATCGAGGTAATTATACGGAGGCAATGTATTTTCGTAATTTAGCGATCGCCTATAATCCCCAACTGCGTTTTTCTAAACAAGACCTGCGGTTGAATGCAGCTATTGCTATGTTGCGTTGGTTTGGCCCTCAAGCATACGATCGAGTACGGAATTTAACTCGTATTTTGCGTCGTCGTCAATCAAGTTTAGCAACATAAAGAATCTGCGCTGCTGAAGCTATTCTCATACCTTAGATATATGCAAAAGGAGACAGATATCTATATTCTGTTGTTACAGATAAAGTTAGCCAACCACTACAAAATGAATTGTGTTGCATTACAAATACGGCTAATTAAAACAATTGATAGTGAAGAGTCGATCCTCAGCGCATGATTACATTTCGTCGTAATACTCACGTTAAAAATAAGGAAATTAACTAATGTTTGATTATTTAATTGTTGGAGCGGGTTTTGCTGGTAGTGTTCTTGCCGAACGCCTAGCAACTCAGTCCGATCAGAAAATTTTGATTATAGATACTCGTTCTCATATTGGCGGTAATGCCTACGACCACTACAACGAAGACGGTATTTTAGTTCACAAGTATGGGCCTCATATCTTTCATACCAATTCTCGTGATGTTTTTGAATATCTCTCGCAGTTTACTGAATGGCGACCTTACGAACATCGAGTAAAAGCGAGTGTAGACGGTCAATTGGTGCCAATTCCGATTAATCTTGACACTGTTAATCGACTCTATGGCTTAAATCTTACCTCGTTTCAGTTAGAAGAATTTTTTGCTTCGATCGCCGAAAAAATAGAATGCATCAGGACTTCTGAGGATGTTGTGATTAGTAAAGTTGGTCGTGAACTGTATCAAAAGTTTTTTCGCAACTATACACGCAAACAATGGGATATGGATCCCTCAGAATTAGACAAGTCCGTAACTGCACGTGTACCTACCCGTACCAACCGCGACGATCGCTATTTTACTGATTCTTATCAAGCTATGCCTCTACATGGCTTTACCAAAATGTTCGAGAAAATGCTCTCCCATCCGAACATTAAAATCATGCTCAACACCGATTATCGCGAGATTGTTGATGTTATACCCTATCGGAAAATGATTTACACTGGCCCTATCGATCTATTTTTCAATTACTGTTATGGCAAGTTACCCTATCGATCGCTCAAATTTAAACACGAAACTATTAACAAACCCTTACATCAAACCGCGCCAGTAGTTAATTATCCCAACGAACATCTATATACTCGCGTCACCGAATTTAAATATTTGACAGGACAAGAACATAACAAAACAAGTATTGTCTACGAATATCCACGCGCCGAGGGCGATCCCTACTATCCCATACCGCGAACGGAAAATGCCGAACTTTACAAACAATACAAAGCTTTAGCCGATGCCACTCCAGAAGTTCATTTCGTCGGGCGTTTAGCTACCTACAAGTATTACAACATGGATCACGTCGTCGCTCAAGCCCTTAAAGTCTACAGCAATCTCATTGTCAGTGGGGATGATAATGTACAAAAACAGGGCGAGTTTGAGTTAGCTTCTGTCTAAAACTTCATCGGCTTTAAGCGTTACTCGTTACTCGTTACTCGTTACTTTTCCCACATCCCACACCCTAATTAAGGAGTAAGAAAATTGTCCGACATAGTAGTTCGCGTGGAAAATTTAGTCAAAAAATACGAGATCGCACATCAAAAACAGGGTGCTAATATCTCTTTTCGAGACGCGATCGCTAATGGTACTAAATCTCTCGGTCGTAAACTAAAATCTTCCTTTAGCAAACAGACCTCTATCCCCAGTCGGGAAGATTTCCTGGCTTTAAACAATGTTTCCTTTGAAATTAAACAAGGTGAGGTTGTCGGTATTATTGGTCGTAACGGTGCAGGTAAATCAACCCTTTTGAAGATCTTAAGTCGAATCACCGAACCTACCCAAGGACGCATCCGAATTAAAGGGAGAATAGCGAGTTTATTGGAAGTAGGAACGGGTTTTCACCATGAATTGACGGGAAGAGAGAATATTTTTCTCAACGGTGCAATTCTGGGGATGAGTAAAGCTGAGATTACCAAGAAATTTGACGAAATTGTTGATTTTGCTGAAGTTGAGAAATTTTTGGATACGCCAGTCAAGTTTTATTCATCTGGGATGTATGTCCGTTTAGCATTTGCTGTCGCTGCTCATTTAGAACCAGAAATTCTGATTGTCGATGAAGTATTGGCGGTGGGAGATATGCAATTTCAAAAAAAATGTCTCGGCAAAATGGATAATGTCGCCAAACAAGGACGAACAATTTTATTTGTCAGTCATAACATGAGTACGGTGGAATCTTTATGCAATCGTGGAATTTTACTAGAATCTGGTGGTTTATATTTAGATAGCACTGCTGAAGAAGCTGTCAAAGCTTATCTAGACAAAGCCTATAATTTGGCTCGCGATATACCTTTAAGCCAAAGAAAAGATCGTAGTGGCAATGGCAAGATTAGAGTTTTAAGTTTTCGGATCTTAAACGAACAAGGTCAAGAAGAACCAGCTATGCAGTCTGGGAAAAATTACTACTTTGAATTTGGGTATATCAATAATACGGGGGGTTGTCTAAAAAATGCAGTTCTTTCTTGCGAGCTGATTGACGAACATGGTGCGAGGATTCTTTTACTCAAAAACAGTTTTACCAATCATACTCTTAATCTCGATGGCGATCGCGGTTATATTTTTTGCGGTATTGAGAACTTACCTATAGTTCAAGGATTATATCGCCTGACCATCCATCTGGCACAGGCAGATATCGAACTACTAGATCGCGTTGAAGATGCTGTCACTGTCAGTGTTGATGGTGGTGATTTCTTTGGTACAGGAAGTCCTGGCATTCCAAATTTGTGTAAGTTTCTGGTCAAGAGTGAGTGGTATACGGAACCAAGTCAAGTAAAAAGTAGCAAGTAGTAAGTCGAAAGTAATGAGTAATGAGTAATGAGTAATAAGTAACACAAAGCAATAACCATTATCAGTAATTAGTAATCATTCCATCAGGTAAAGTCATATGCAGGTATTGAGTAGAATTAGTTTTCCCACATCTCCCGATGTTTCGAGTTTATATATGCAGTGCGATGAAGGTGCTGTGATAGATTTTTCTGAAGGTGAACGTAAAATTGTTTTTCGTCGGGAAAGTTCGCTTTCTTTGACTTCTTACTTTAATTCTTTTTATGAAACTTTCTATGCTAAATATACTAAGCTTAATGCTCTTTATTATTTGCTGAGATTAGAAGGCGATTTTATGATTTCTCTTTATCGGGAAGTTGATGAGAAAAGCGCACGAAAACTAATTTCAGTAAAATATTTAGAAAATTGTCAGTTAAGCAAAGATACAAAAGTTTTTCTGCCAAATCTTCAAGATAATGAGGAACAACAAGGAAGAATTTATTTAGAATTAGTTTGTTTGAGCGATCGCGGTATATTTGAACAAGGGTTAATTGCTACAGATGAAGTTTCTGACACTGAAGTTTCTTTAGCAATTATTAGCTGTACATATAAAAAAGAAGTTTATATTAAAAAGACAGTTAATGCAATCTTGCAAGATCCATTTTTACAAACAAAGCAAGTAAAAATGTTCGTAGTTGATAATGGTCAAACTTTAAAACAAGAAGATTTTTTAAACTCAAGAGTTGAACTTATTCCTAATAAAAATTTAGGTGGAAGTGCGGGCTTTACTAGAGGATTATTAGCAGCTTTAGAATCAAGCAATTATACTCATTTTCTCTTCATGGATGATGATATCGAGTTAGAAAGTGAATCAGTTTATAGATTATTTGGTTTATATAAATATGCTAAAAATGATTTTGCTATATCTGGAACAATGCTCGATCTCAATAAAAAAACTGTCTTGTATGAAGCTGGTGCTTTGTCTAGTGTTGCCCCTCATACAATGAAATATCAACCATTTTCAATTGCTTCTTTAAAACACGAAATTGAATTAGAAAATCCCAGTCAAAATAATCTTTTACTAACTGAGGAGAACATAGATTATGGGGCATTTTGGTTTTTTAGTTTTTCGAGAAAAATTGTCAATCAAATTGGCTTACCTTTGCCTTTGTTTATTAAGATAGATGATATAGAATTCGGTTTAAGAATCACCAAAGCTTTGCAAGGTGAAATAGTAGCTTTCCCTGGAATTGCAGTCTGGCACGAACCATTTTATCTAAAGTTTATGGTTTGGGATAATTATTACGCTCTTCGCAATTATTTAATAACTTATGCCATTCATCAACCAATTCCTTTCATCAAAACATTTTTTGATTTTACCAAACACTTAGTTTACGAATTGTTTTTATTTGAATATAATTTTATCGAAATGCAAATAAAAGCTTTTGAAGATTATCTTAAAGGTCCTGATTGGCTGAAACATAACGATGCAGAAAAATTACACGCTAATGTTCTTGCACTGAGTAAAAGTCATAAAACACAAAATGTTCAGCCAAACGAGCGGAAAAGCGATCGCGTGTTTAAAAAAGGTAAATCTAGTGTTGTCAAAAAACTTCTTGCTTTATTAACTCTCAATGGTCATCTATTACCAGATTTTTTAATCCAAGACGATGAAGCATTAATTTTGTTAACTAAAGGTTATGGTGGACAACGTTCTCAAGCATTGGGTAAAAAAAGAGTTTTGATTTTTAGAGAAGGAATGTCTAAAAGCAATAGAGAAATTCCTTGTTTATTTCAAAACGAAATCGACAAAACAACTGGAATCAAACTGTTATTTAGATGGCTAAAAGTCGCGCTCATTAGCAGTTTTAAATGGCGATCGCTTCGTAAACAATGGAAAGATGCCTCAACCGAATTAACATCTTCTGGTTTTTGGCAGCAGTATCTCGACCTAAATCAAGAGAACAGCAGACATGAGGGAGAAAAAGTAGCAAGTAGCGGTAGGGGCGAACGGCCGTTCGCCCCTACAAATAGCAAGTAGCAAGTAAGTAAAAAGTAGGGCGCAAGGCTTGCGTCCTTCAAGAAACAATGAACAAACCAAAAATCTCAGTAATCATTCCTGCCTACAATGCGATGAAATACCTACCAGAAACGGTAGAAAGTGTTTTCCAGCAAACTTGGACTGATTTTGAATTATTAATTATCAACGATGGTAGCAGCGATAATATTGTTGAATGGGTTTGTGGATTAACAGATCCCAGAGTCAGATTAATCTCTCAATCCAATCAAGGAACTGCTTTGGCTCGCAATCACGGGATAATGGAAGCAAAAGGCGAATATATAGCCTTACTCGATGCTGACGATCTCTGGGAATCAAGTAAGCTAGAAAAACAGTCAAAATGTCTAGATAATCAGCCAAAAGTAGGTTTAGTTGATACTTGGGCGATAACCATAGACGATCGCGGTAATGCTAATCGAATTAGAAAACACGAAGTCGAGGGAAATGTCTACCATAAAGTATACGAAGCCTGTGATAACCCAGTTTGCTGCGGTAGTTCACCAATGATTCGACGCAGTTGTTTTGACGTTATCGGTTTATTCGATCCCAAGATCAAGATAGTTGAAGATGTCGATATGTGGATACGAATCGCTTCTCGCTATCATTTCGGGTTAATTAAGGAAGTTTTAGTAAAATATCGCCAACATCCTGATAACAAATCTAAAGATTGCCAGTCGATGTTATCAGAATTTCGGACATTAATTGAGAAAACCTATCGCTCTTTACCAATTGAATCACTTTATCTCAGGGCGCAATGCTATGCAAAGTTAAATCTTTTCCTGGCTTGGAAAATGATGGAAAACAAAGATTATCGACAGGCTGCTTATTTTCATCGGCAAGCGATCGCCCACCACTTTGACTTTTTGTTTAAACCAGAATCTATTCGTCTGGCGATCGCCATTTTTCTAGTTCGTTGCTTTGGTTTTAATACTTTCGAGCAAGTACGGGCGTTTAATCGTTTAGTAAAAAATTACGTGTAAATGCATATTACAGAAACAACTATCGAAGCAGGTCGAACTGAAACTCAATATTGGAAGGATATTTGGCACTATCGAGAACTATTATATTTCTTGGCGTGGCGCGATATCTTAGTCCGTTATAAGCAGACTGTTATGGGCGTTGCCTGGGCTTTACTTCGACCTTTATTGGCGATGATTATTTCCACCATTGTCTTTGGCAATATAGCAAAACTACCTTCAGAAGGAGTACCTTACCCAATTCTCGTATTTGCTGCCATGCTGCCTTGGCAATTTTTTTCCAGCTCACTTGCCGAATGTAGCAACAGTTTGGTTAACAATAGTCAACTGATTTCTAAAGTTTACTTTCCTCGCCTAATTGTGCCAGCAAGTACTGTAGTTGTCAGCTTTGTCGATTTTATGATTTCGGGAATTATCTTGTTAGCTTTGATGGCTTGGTATGATTTTGTTCCTAGTTGGCGCATCGTCGCACTACCACTATTTATTTTGATTGCCTTTGCTGCTGCAATGGCAGGAGGACTTTGGTTAGCAGCACTTAATGTAAAATACCGCGATTTTCGTCATATTGTGCCATTTATTGTCCAATTTGGCTTCTACATTTCTCCAGTTGCCTACAGTAGCACTATTGTCCCCGAAAAATGGCGTTTATTATATTCTCTAAATCCTATGGTTGGTGTAATTGACGGCTTTCGTTGGGCAATTTTAGGGAGAAATTTTGGTATTTATTTGCCTGGATTTCTTCTTTCCTTAACAGTAGTTGCCTTTTTCCTCAGCAGTGGTCTTTGGTACTTCCGTAAAACCGAACGTACTTTTGCAGATGTCATTTGAAAATTGTTTGTAAAGCTTAATCGTTGGGTTTCGTTCCTCAACCAACCTACAATAATTATGGAGTGGTAAAAAAGAAGAGTTAAACTCAGATCTTGCACCAAGAAAAGTTGATAAACGATATAAAAACTCAATGGATATAATTCTCTGTCATCAAACGGTGGATTTTGATGCTTTGGGGTCAGCAATTGGTTTGTCTCGGCTTAAAAAAGCAAAAATCGTGCTAACTGGTGGCGCACACCCTGCGGTGAAGAATTTTTTGGCATTATATCGAGATGAGTTTGATTTTGCTGAAATGCGGAGTATTCACCCAGAAACGATCGCCACTATCTATATTGTTGATACTCAAAAAAGCGATCGCCTGGGAACAGCAGCAGCATGGTTAACTTTGCCGACTGTGCAACGAATTGAAGTATTCGATCATCATTTGGATGCAGCATTAGATATTGCGGTGACAGAGCTACATACTGAGGCGGTAGGCGCAATTACAACCTATATTACTGAATTGTTACAACAACAGCAGATCGCTTTGACTCCTTTTGAAGCAACGGCAATGGCTTTAGGGATTCATGTAGACACAGGATCGCTAACCTTCGAGCAGACGACTCCCCGTGATGCTAAAGCGATCGCCTGGTTATTAGAACAGTCGGCAAATGTGGCTATTATTGCTGAATATAATGAGCCTGGGTTGAGTCATCAGCTACAGGAATTATTGAAAGATGCCCTGGATAATTTACAACGCACTAAAGTTCAGGGTTATACCGTCGCTTCGGTATTATTACAGACAGATAAGTTTGTTCGTGGTTTGTCTAGTCTCGCCGCGAGGTTAATTGAGCTGACGGAAAGCGATGTAATTTTGTTGGGTCATCAATATCAAAAAAGTAAAGGTCAAAAGTTAGTGGTGATTGGGCGATCGCGTTTGGCAGAAACTAATCTCAATCAGCTATTTACGCCTTTTGGTGGTGGTGGTCATGCTCAAGCTGCCTCCGTGTCTATTAATACCGATCGACCCCAACAGATCTTTCAGGAGTTATTGACTCAACTAGCTAGCCAAATTCCTCAACCCCCTACGGCTAGAGATTTAATGTCTGCTCCTGTGAGGACAATTCGCCCTGACACGACGATTAAAGAGGCACAAAGAACTTTATTGCGCTACGGTCATTCTGGGTTGTCGGTGGTGGATGAGAGCGATCGCCTAGTGGGGATTATTTCTCGTCGCGATCTGGATTTAGCAATTCATCACGGCTTCGATCGCTCCCCCGTTAAAGGCTATATGAGTCGCAACCTTAGAACCATTGTGCCTAATACGCCCTTACCTGAAATACAGTCGGTGATGGTAACTTACGACGTGGGTAGACTACCAGTACTTGAGGCTGGAGAATTGGTGGGGATTGTCACTCGCACTGATGTATTACGTCAGCTACACGATCAGTCTTCTGAGAGCCAGATCGATCCTAAGCAGGCAAGCCTTACTTTTCATTTATTATCTACTCTGCAAAATCGCTTAGAACCCGCTATCTGGCAGCTACTCCAACAAGTTACTACAGCAGCCCAAGAACGAGGCTGGAATCTTTATTTAGTTGGGGGTGGTGTACGAGATGTGTTGCTCACTAGCGAGGGTCAACCCTTATTTTTGCAGGACATCGATCTGGTGGTTGATGGTTATCATCGTTCCACAGACGATCGTGCAGGAGTAGAATTAGCCTCAGTGATTGAGCAGATGTATCCCCAAGTAAGCGTAACAGTTCACGGGGAGTTTCAAACCGCAGCTTTGACGTGGCATCAAGATCCAGTTTTAGGCAACCTGTTAATGGATATTGCGACTGCGCGCACTGAATTTTATCCTTATCCCGCAGCTAACCCCCAGGTTGAGGCTAGTTCAATTCGTCAAGACTTGTATCGCCGAGATTTTACCATTAATGCCTTAGCAGTACGTCTAACGCCCCCTAAACGAGGTGAATTTTCCCGTAAAGGAGATTTATTAGACTTTTTTGGCGGTTTACTAGATTTGCGATCGCGCCAGATCCGAGTACTTCATGCCAATAGCTTTATTGAAGATCCCACCAGGATTTATCGTGCCGTCAGATTTGCTGTGCGCCTCGGCTTTACCATTGAACCCCAGACAGAAGAGTATATTCGCTACGCCATTGATAATCAAATATATGAGCAGTTAAGAATTAGCGATCGCGAAGCCTCCCTGGAAGGTAATCGTCATCCCGCTTTAACTACTAGACTCAAAGCAGAATTAAAGTACATTTTCCAGTCGAACTATTGGCAACCAGCGCTTAAGCTACTAGCTCACCTTAATGCTTTGACCTGTTTACATCAAGATTTAAGTTTAACTCCCACTTTAAATCGAGAGATCCACTTTGTCTCTAAATGGTTAGTTTTATTTGAACCAAAAGTGAGCGAACATTGGTTAGTTAGATTAGAAACTTTGATTGCTCATCTATCTTTTAAGTCAAGAATAATAGTGGCAGAAAATTTACAATTACCCAAAGATAGTATCGAGCGATTACAACAGCTAGAAATATGGGAAACACAACTAGCCAAACGATTAGCTAAGACTCATCTTGATAGTCAAATTTACCAGCTATTACGTCCTTATAAGTTTTTACAATTAATTTTATTTGCTGCCAAAAGTGAGTTAAAGAATCGTCGTCGAATTTGGCACTATATCACCTATTTATCTCAAATCAAACCATTATTAAATGGTAACGACTTAAAAACCCTGGGTTTTAAACCAGGGCCATTATATAAACAGATTTTAGATGATGTTTTAAATAAAACTCTCGATCATCAGATTAGCGATCGCACTATGGCGATCGAGTATGTAAAATCTAAGAGAGAGTTTGTTAAGGAACAGGATAATTAGATAAGACCTATCCTTTTAGAATCGTCAGAAAAAATTTTTACTACACTTATAACTATTTAATTGACATATTGACTAACAGCAATTGCTTAACAAAATTATTATGCCAAAGTTTATTATAGATATTTTATTTGCATTTAGTGGAATGTTTTTGACATCTTACTTTTTTTATTCAAGTACCAATTGGAAGGAATTATCAGATAAATACAGTTGCAAAAAAAATTCCAGTATTTTTGTATATGTTGTTGAAGAAAGAGCTTGTATCAACAAAATGGCACTTAATGGACTCAATATTGGAGTTTCGCAAGAGGGACTTTTTCTTAAATTTCCTTCTCTTTTAGGATTTGTATTTTCCTCCATATTAATTCCTTGGGATGAAATCTCTTATGGACAAAATATTGATAACAATTCTAGAAGAGATTTTGTTCTCAATCTTGGCAATCCGAAAATAGCCAGCTTACAGCTATCTTCACACACAATTGAAAAGATTAATGAAAACTATGGAGAGCCAATTTTTTTTGAGCAACTTGGAGAACCAAACTGATATACGTGTAGCGATTATCTTATATAGCCACAATGTTTAAAAACCGATTTTTCTCTTACTAACAATAATTTTCGCGTCGATTTTGAAATATATACTGAATATGTCGAGCTTTATTCAAACTTTTCTAATAGGAATTACTGGTTATACTTAATGGTAACGACTTAAAAACCCTGGGTTTTAAACCAGGGCCATTATATAAACAGATTTTAGATGATATTTTAAATAAAACTTTAGATCATCAGATTAGCGATCGCACTATGGCGGTCGAGTATGTAAAATCTAAATATTAGTCAGCATATGAAGTAGGGGGAGTAGGATTATTATCTATTTTAAAGATGACATCTTGCATATCAAAAGCAGAACTATCAGTATTAGTTGTACCCAGCTCAACTAACAATAATTCTTCGTAATCATTTAAACCACTAAGTAAAGTTTGTACAGAAACCTGCTTACTAAATCCAGCCATACTTGGTAGTTCACTGTTGGATGTTAATGCCATTTCCGTAGGAGTACTCAAAGTTTTACATTGAGTAGTATTATTAATGATTTTGTAATTTAATTGTAAGTCATTAATTGAATCCACAGGTATTAATGTCCGTTCATTGACATTCATAGTTTTAACTAGCTGTTGCTGGTGATAAACATCAACTTGGATATTTAAAAAGCTGCCACCTGCGCCACACTGGATTTGAGATGCTAAATATAAAAGTTCAATCATAGTAAGAAAAGTAATAAACTAGCTTTAATTAAGTTTTTTATTTAGTAATTAACTTGCTAAATAAGTTGTTATTTAAATTGAAATATCGTTTGATTACTTACTATAATTACTTATAGTTTTTGCTATTAGGTAAATATGACATAAAGAGTTGACTTTGATGTTTTAAGCTGAGATAAATTTGCTTTTAATCAAAAAGAAATAAGTTTTGACTTTAAGAGTAATCACTGTGATTTACCAATCAAAATAAAAGCTAAAATCAAGTGATCTATCATCAAAAATAGATTTATACTGAATTTTTTCAATTAAAGATATTAAAGCCAAAAGTTGTTAGCTCAAAGAAATTTATCTATCTGATGGCATTTTTACTATGTAGACAATTACCGATACAATAAGATTGCTTTTTAAGCTTGATTTATTGTTTGTTATTGTCAAACTAAGTAGGTAGGCAAAATAATTTATCCTAAAGGATACACTTCGTTATCAAACCCCTACCCTTAGAGCTATTTATTACTCGTTACTCGTTACTCGTTACTTGTTACTCCCTAACCTCATTTCCAATTTAATTACACCCACCTACTTATGTCGATCGCAAGAACTACTCGAACTGATTCCCTAAAAATTGGAGCAACACCATTTCTCTTTGCTTTGTACTTTATTTCTGGTTTCACTGCCCTACTATATCAAGTGGCTTGGCAGCGGATGCTGGGTTTGTTTTCTGGTTCTGATGTTCGTTCAGTGACGATTATTGTCGCCTCATATCTTTTGGGATTAGGCTTAGGGAATTTGTTAGGAGGTTCTGTTAGCGATCGCCTGACTAACCAAAAATGCGTCATGGTATATGGCTCTTGCAACTTGGCAATTGCTGCTTTTGCTTTGGCTAGCCGATTTATTTTTTACGATTTGCTCTTTCTGCGTCTGCAATATCTGGCTCAATCTTTACCCGTAACTTTGGGCATTGTGTTTTTCAGTCTATTAATTCCCACTGTCTTGATGGGAATTTCTTTGCCTATGCTTTCTAAAGCAGTTAATCGGAGTGCTGAGGGGGCTGCCTCTTTAATTGGTTGGTTGTATGGCTTTAATACTCTTGGTTCTGGCTTGGGAACGTTGGTTTCTGGCTGGTATATTGTCGGCACTTTAGGTTATGACAAGACGGTATATTTAGGAGCGCTGTTTAGCTTCACGGTTGGAGTGTCGGCATTAATTTTAGCTGCTCGTTTTTCTCCGAGTAATTTTCTGGAGCATAAGTCAGAGGTTGCCACTGCACCATTAGCCAATAAGACTCAATCTCTTCAATCTTGGTATTTATTAGTATTTTTATCAGGTTTTACGGCAATTTCTTGGGAAATTATTTGGTTTCGGGTCTTAGATATTGCTCTTCAGTCAAATGCTTATACTTATGGTCATTTATTAGCTTTCGTCTTAATTAGTAGTGCGCTCGGCAGCATGATTGGTGCTAAAGCTGTTGCCTATATTCGTCAACCGAAAAAAGTATTTTTAATTATTCAAGGCATAATTTCTCTTTATTCAGCGATCGCCATTTGGGGCATCGGGCTTTACTGGCAAGCTCATCCTGGTTTGCGATCGGATGCAGGATTTATCAATCTGGATAACTTAGGTGCAGAGGTATTATTTAAATATTTAGTTATCCCTGGAGTAATTACCATTGTCCCTAGCCTGTTAATGGGGTTTTATTTCCCTTTGGTACAGCAAGCAGTTCAGCAGAATTATGGTGAACTTGGCAAACGAGTCGGCTTTATTTATCTAGCCAGCATTTTGGGCAATACTTTAGGTAGCTTATTAACAGGCTTAGTCTTAATCGATATATTAGGTACAGCAGGCTCGATTCGACTTTTAGTAATTATTGGTATTTGTTTTTTACTTTCAATTCGCGACAACTTACTCAAAAATCTGCTGATTACCACTTTAATTATGCTTGCCGTGGCGACAACAGTGGTTTTTCCCAACAATAAACGTCTTTGGGCCGCTCTCCATACAGTCGATCCTCAAGCCTATTTTCAGGTAGTCGAAGATTCCACCAGCGTAGCCGCGATCGCCGAAACCAATGGTACAGGTAAACTATTTGCTAGTGGACAGGTACAGGCTAATTTTCCCTATCTACATATACATGGACTGTTAGGTAGTACTCCTGCGCTCCTGCATCCCAACCCCGAAAAGATCATGATTATCGGTCTAGGATCGGGAGGAACTCCCCACACCGTCGGCGTTAATCCCTTAACCAAGAAAATCAAAATTATCGAGCTACTGGGAGCAGAATTACCCGTATTACAGCAATATGCTCAAAGACCAGCAGGGAAAGCTTTAAAGCATCTATTTCAAGACCCTAGATACGAAATTATCGTGGGAGATGGACGCAGAGAACTAACTATGAGCCAGGAAAAATTCGACATTATTGAGGCGGATGCCATTCAACCTTGGCGATCGCGTGCAGGAATGCTCTATTCTCAAGAATTTTTTCAAGAAGTCGAAGCTCATCTCAAACCTGGAGGCTTCTTTGTACAGTGGGATGTAGGTGCAGGGGCGCAACAAACTATGCAAAGTGTCTTTCCCTATGTTGTCAAAGTCGGGATGGCGGGAAACTTATGGATTTTAATTGGTAGTGATACTCCTGTTGCTTTTGATAAAAACCTGTTGTTGCAGAGATTAGCACAACCTCAAGTGATCGGCTTCTTAAAACAGGCACAAATCGATCCGGTGAAAGTTAGACAGGATGTTCGTCAAGCTTATGTGCGTCAGTTTGCACCCCAAGAAAATAAACCTCAGCCTTATAATACTGACTTGTTCCCCCGTGGAGAATATTATCTTAATCGATAGTGGAAATCTTTGTAGTTTATATGGTTTTAAGCCAACTTCGCTAAAAAAGAATCGCACAACCTCGTTCACTCAGAGTTATCAACCTCACCACCTTTTTCATCTAACCACTGAGTAAAATTATTTACTGCCGTTTTAATCTTGTCAAACACTACTTCTACTTCTTGACCCAAAGCAATTACCCGATCGCTATCTAATTCAACTTTATAAATATGCCTGGTCAAATGCCGAAACTTACGATATTCACTCAACTCCAAAAGCAATGCACCAGTCCATAAAGAAGGGCGATCGCTTCCTCCAGGTTCAGCCATTAACTTCAAAAGCTCTAGGTGCCAATCCTGAACTTGAGGAATGCCCCCGTCCAAATACACAGCAACTCTTTCACTAATGCGTTCACAACCATTGTAAAAATCAGCAACATAGCTTGCTAAAGCAGGAAGCAATGCAATTTCGGGAATTGTTTCCTGTTGTCTTAATAGCTCACTTAGAGTATTGACGGTAATTGCCAAAGAATTCATCTCATCATCAATGCGTAACTTTAAAGCCGAATATTTATTGTTAACCATAGATACTCTACTCAAAATGCGATCTCGCAAATGATCTGGGACAAACTCCAAAGGAATTAAATCCACCTCTAACCAGGGAGGAACAAGATTCTCTATGGCTGTATGGGCATTCCAGACTTGAGCTTGACTTAAGCCTAATATTGCCAAATCCAAATCAGAATGCCAATGCCAAGGAGTTTCCCCAGCTAAAGAACCACAGATAAACACCTCAGATGCCCCTAAATTTTTCAGCACCTGCATACACAATTCGGCTGTATCCAAAGCTTGCGATCGCCGTTTTTCTAGCTCTGTAGTTGTTTGTAATAAACCTTCCCTTGGCATCGTATTAGTTTCCGTATCTCGATTTAAGAAAAGCTATAAGCTCTAAGCCTGGTTAAGCAATAAATGGGTTTCGCTATCGCTCCACCCATCCTACGAACATTAAGTTGACTTACTTAACTACAAGTATTTACTTGATAATCACCAATGCAGCAACAACTAACCTATAGGTTCAGGGGGATTAGTGGCAGAAGGACGACGAGCAATTACCTGATCGATCAGACCATATTCTTTGCATTCTTCAGCAGACATAAAGAAATCCCGCTCAGTATCCTCTTCAATTTTAGATAAAGGCTGACCCGTATGATCTGCCAAATGTCCATTAAGTTTCTGCTTGAGATATAAAATTTCTTTGGCTTGAATTTCAATATCCGTTGCCTGTCCCTGTGCGCCACCAAGAGGTTGGTGAATCATAATCCGCGAATTAGGTAAACTCATCCGCTTACCTTTCTCTCCAGCACTGAGTAAAAAAGCACCCATACTGGCAGCCAAACCAATACAGATCGTACAGACATCAGGACGAATCTGATTCATGGTGTCAAACATCCCCATCCCAGCCGATACTGAACCACCAGGAGAGTTGATGTAGAGATAAATGTCTTTATCGGGGTCTTCTGCTTCTAAAAAGAGCAGTTGAGCGACTACTAGGTTGGCAATTTCATCGGTAACTTGCTGTCCCAAAAAGACAATTCTTTCTCGTAGGAGACGAGAGTAAATATCAAAGGCGCGATCGCCGCGACCTGAACTTTCAATTACGGTAGGTATCATGCAGCTATGCTCTGTAAATGTTTTCTAATTGTAACTATTTTAAGGTAATGAATACTTTGACGGCGAAATGCATTGACCGTCTGTGACATCAATAAATCTGTCACTTAGGGCTACAATAAATCTTTTCTCTCAGGTAGGGTAATCCGCATCCTTGTAGGTAGGGTATCCAAGAATATTTAATTGAGAGCGATCGGACAATATTAATATCATTAAGTAGTTTACGATTGATACTCTAATTATAAATATGGCTGTACTTGAAAAAGGCAACATTTCGATTCATACCGAGAATATTTTCCCCATTATTAAGAAGTCTCTCTATACAGATCACGAAATCTTTTTACGGGAATTAATCTCTAATTCGGTTGATGCTATCTCGAAACTAAAAATGGCATCTCTTGCTGGCGAAACGCAGGCAGAAATTGGCGAGCCTAAAGTTAAGCTTACTGTAGATAAAAGCAAAAAGACTCTTTCCGTCTCTGATAATGGTATTGGCATGACGGTTGATGAAATTAAAAAATATATCAATCAGGTTGCTTTCTCTAGTGCGGAAGATTTTATTAAAAAGTATGAAAAAGATGCCAACGAGTTAATCGGTCACTTCGGTTTAGGTTTTTATTCTGCCTTTATGGTGGCAGAGAAAGTAGAGATCGACACTCTTTCCTATCAAGAAGGAGCAACTGCGGTACACTGGTCTTGTGATGGCTCACCAGAGTTTGAATTAACCGAAAGCGATCGCACTACTGTCGGTACAACTATTACTCTTACCCTACTCGACGATGAAGTAGAATACGCCGAACCCCAAAGAGTCAGACAGTTAGTTAAAACCTACTGTGACTTTATGCCTGTCAAGATTGTTCTGGATAACGAGCAGATCAATAAGCAAGACGCACTCTGGAAAAAATCCCCCCGCGATTTAACTGACGATGATTATCTAGAGTTTTATCGTTATCTCTATCCCTTCCAGGAAGATCCTTTACTCTGGGTGCATCTGAATACTGATTATCCTTTCTTGCTTAACGGTATTCTCTACTTCCCTAAACTCAAGCCAGACGTAGATTTTTCTAAGGGACAAATTCAGCTTTACTGTAATCAGGTATTTGTTAGTAAGCACTGTGAAGCGATTATTCCCGAATTTTTGATGCCTTTACAGGGAGTAATTGATAGTCCTGATATTCCTCTCAACGTCTCTCGGAGTGCCTTAACTAACGATCGCACTGTACGTCGTATTGCCGATTTTATCACTAAAAAGATTGGTAGTCGTCTCAAGTCTCTTTATGACGAGGATCGCAGTAAATATATCAGTTCTTGGTCGGATGTGGGTACTTTTGTTAAATATGGTGCCATTAGAGATGAGAAGTTTAAAAAGCAGGTAGAAGATCTCATTATCTATCGCACTACCTATCAGCCTGAGACAGCGCCAGTAGCAGAAGCACCCAAGGTAGAAGTGCAAACTGCGGGGGATGATGCATGGTCTAATGTTGATAACCAGCAAAATAATGCAGCAAGCGAACCCTATACTACCCTGCAAGAGTATTTAGCCAGAAACAAAGATAAACGGGAAAACCAGGTTTACTACTGTAGCGATCCTAGTACTCAGAATACTTTTGTTGAACTATACAAGAATCAAGGATTAGAAGTTTTATTCCTCGACTCTTTTATCGATGCGAATTACTTTATTCCATTTTTGGAAAGAGAATATTCTGAAGTGAAATTTGCGCGGGTTGATTCTGAACTAGACGATACTTTAGTCGAAGACGATAAAGCGCAAGAAATTGTTGACCCCACAACTAATAAAACTCGCAGTGAAATACTGAAAGAGCTATTTGAAAAGGCGCTCAATAAACCCAGAGTTAATATCAAAACTCAAGCTATTAAATCTGACAATCCTCAAGATACTCCTCCCGCGATGGTATTACTACCTGAAGCTATGAGAAGAATGCAGGAAATGGCAGCCTTGATGCAAGAAAAAACCATGGCATTCCCTGAAGATCATGTGCTGATGATTAATACAGCTCATCCTTTGATTCAAAACCTCTTAGATTTAAACAAAGGTACGATTATCCAAAGTGGTGATAATTCTAACTCGATGGTTAATTTAATGTGCAACTATATCTATGACCTAGCGTTAATGTCCCAAAAAGCCTTTGATGCTGAAGGAATGAAAGCATTTATCGAACGTTCTAATCAGGTATTGACTAACTTAACTAATAAGTAAGTCTTTAAAAAACTACAATTAACCAATTAACCATTGATATTATAAGAACGGGAATTAACCAGCCCGTTCTTTTTTATTATCTAACTAGATTATTTTGAATTGCTGACAAAATATTAAAATTGAGTAGCAGATAATTAAAGCACAAAATTTAAGATCATCAGTATTCAACTAAAGCTTATTATGTTTAATATTTAGATTAAATATACAAGTAATTTAATTTATACAACTATTTTAACTAAACACCTATGAGTAACAGCCTCTTTAATCTTGAGCGAGTTTAGTAAATAGTTAACCTCAGGTGGCTTAATGATCATATAATTACGATTAACATGCTTATGCAGTCAATATGCATGTTTTTTTAGAGCAAGTAAATATTTTTATAGTTAATATGGACATTCATAAACTTATTGACGTTGTTGATAAATTAAATACTAAATTAAGCGATTTAGAACAAATAGAGGCAGCGAAAAAACAAGTGATTGAAAATGTTAATCGTGATATAGCAAAATCGCGCCAGTTACTAGAAGATAAAGCTAGGGGATTAGAAAAAGTAGTCGAGAATAAATTAAATGAGTTGAAAAAGTTGGATGACGAGTTATTAAAGAGTCAAGCTTTGTTAGCTAAGATGAATAACACTCAAAATTCTAATCCTTCTAATACTGTTGATAGAAGCACTCAGCCAGGAAATAATCAGGCTACTACAAAATTAGATCATGAGCCAGAAACAAGCTCAAAAGGACGTAAATTAAGACCTGATATCATGAACAGTTCTCTGGAAGACTTTATTGCTCAAAAGTTCCAAGAAGAGTATAAAGTTAAATATCCTGAAAATGATAATTTTCGTCTGACGGATAAAGATTTTGAAACAGTATTATGCGCAATTAAAGAAAAAGCCAAACAATCTAACAATCTGCCTGAAATTATTGATGAGTATTTATCAAGTTATTCTCAGACTTTGCATAGTTCCCAGATTAAGCTGCTGGAACAAGAAAAAAGCCAATCCCTAGCAAAATAGTTTGGTAGCTTTGCTCAGTTTTAGGACAGAAAAAGTAATCTCAACCATAGATTTGCGATCGCTTTTACTGTTCATTACCCATTACTCATTACCCATTACTCATTACTCATTACTCATTACTCATTACCCATTACCCATTACCATTACTCATTACTCATTACTCATTACTCATTACTCATTACCCATTACCCATTACTCCGTTTCCCCCATATATAAACAAGCTTTATTTCTACCTTCGGCTTTTGCTTGATATAGTCCTTTGTCTGCCAAAGCAATCAGTAATTCAGGAGTTGATTCAGCAGAAGGAATTAGGCTATGGACTCCTAAACTAATAGTGACATATTTGCTCACTACGGATTCTTGGTGGGTGACGTGAAGATTTTTAACATTAACCGCAATTTTTTCGGCAATTTTTAATGCTTGTGGTGGATCGATGTTCGGTAAAATAATGCCAAATTCTTCTCCGCCATAACGAGCGACTAAACCAGGAATTGATTCCATGACGCATTCAATTGCTAGAGCTACCTGCTGTAAACAGTAGTCGCCGACAGGATGACCATAAGTATCGTTATAAAGCTTGAAGTAGTCGATATCGCAGAGGATTAAAGAGAGATAACTTGCTGACGGGGAAAGCTCTTGCCACTTTTGAATTAAATAATCGTTAAACCGACGACGATTAGCTACCTGGGTTAAACCATCAAGAACACTAAGCTGTTCTAATTCGCGGTTAGCTTGGCTGAGAGCCGCCTGCGCTTTTTGGCGATCGCAAATTTCATTATGGAGTTGAGATTCGACTAAATCAGCATGTTCAGTGGCATTTTCCAACACAATTTCCAGATCGATTTTTTCTGACTTCAGTTCATTTAATTCATGGCGTAGCTGTTCAATTTGAAATAATAATTGTTCCCTGGCTAATTCGTCGTCCATTAAAGAGCGATAACTAGCCGATTCAACTTTTAGTGGTTTAGCTAAATCGGCTGCAATTAAATTTTCTAAAATTGCTTTATCTAAAGGTTTTGATAGATAATACCCCTGACCATATTCACATTTAAGCGCCTTTAATCTAGTTAGTTGATTAACAGTTTCAATTCCTTCAGCAATGGTATCCATCCCTAAATTACGCGCGAGGGTAATAATTGCTCTAACAATACCTAATTTTTCAATATTATCACCAATACTATTAACAAAAGAGCGATCGATTTTGAGGGTGTCAAAAGGAAATTGATGTAAATAGCTTAATGACGAATAACCTGTGCCAAAATCATCTAAAGAAAATTCAATTCCTGAAGATTTAAGTTGTTTGAGGATTGCAATAGTTTGCTGTGTATCTTCAACTAAAGAGCTTTCAGTTATCTCTAATTTTAAGTTATTTGGATCTAACTTAGTTTCTGCTAAAATTTGTTCTACTTGATCGATAAAGTTAGGTAATGCTAACTGTTTACTCGAAATATTAACACTAACTTTCCAGTCCATTAAACTATCAAACTGCTGTTGCCAATTATACATTTGTAAACAGGCTTCTTTTAAGACCCAAAACCCCAAAGGAATAATCAATCCAGTTTGCTCTGCTAAAGGAATAAAATCTCCAGGAGAAACTAAACCTTTATCGGGATGTTGCCAACGAACTAACACTTCAAAACCTTTAATCTTATTAGTAATTAAAGAAATAATTGGTTGGTAGTGAAGAATAAACTCTTCTCTTTTGATCGCATTTCTGAGATCATTTTCAAGCTGTAATAAAGTTAGAGCTTCCCCTCGCATTGACTGACTAAAAATTTCATAAGGCAGTCTATTTTGTCTTTTAGCATTAGATAGTGCTAACTCTGCATCACGAAGTAAGTTTTCTGGTTGATCGTATTGGCGATCGCCTACGGCAATCCCAATATTAGCCTCAATAAAAACCTCGTATCCTCCCAGATTAAAAGTTACTGATAGCTCGCGATATATCCTGTCGGCAACATTGGTAGCATAGTTTAAATGTTCAATATTACTTAAGAGAATCACAAATTCATCATTACCCATCCGAGCAATAAAATCGTGCGCTCGCAAACAAGTCTGTAGCCGTTGAGCGATCGCAACCAATAGGCGATCGCCAATAATTCTACCTAAGCTACTATTAATTACTTTAAAGCGATTAACATCGACAAATAATACCGCAAAATTATAATCTGGCTTACTATTACAAAAGCTAATTTCTTGTTCAATATGTTGCAACAATAAATCATGACTAGGTAGCCCAGTTAAGCGATCGTAGCTAATAGTTTGTTGAGGAGATTTTAAAGGCAAAATATCATCTTTATTCAGACGCTTAGGTCTAATTTTGGGTTCACGAATAGCTAAAGATTTATGCTGATTTAATTCTTGCCAAAATGTATCGGATACCTTTTGCTGTTGCAGAATAACGGCTACTTGTAATTTTGATTCATCAGGAGCAGCTAGTTTCAAAGGTAACTTCTGGAGCTTACAGACAATTGGTTGAGATAATCCAGCCTTAACTCGATCTCGAATCCAATCCGCCAGTAAAGAAATATTAGAGCGGTCTCTAAATATTTGTTCTGCTGCTTGATTTAAAAACAAACAGTTATTGTGAGCGTCAAAAATAATTGTTGACTCGCGTAAATTGTCGATTGTGAGGCTTGAACTTGAGGATAAACTAGCTGCTTTTAATTGAGCTACTTTTCCTACTTTGAACTGCATTTCGTAAAACATCTAATCAACTATAACTATTAGCTAACGCTTATTTTCTATTTTGGCAAGCCAATTAAATTTTCAAGATATTAGTTTGCTGAGATTAAAATAAAATAAAACTAAAATACCTATTCTAATTTAATAATCTAGTATTCATAAAATAGTATTCATAAAATTAAAAGTTAAATTGTTCAATGACAGTAACATAGATCAAATCCAGTACCGTCTTCGCTCAAGTAAAGCTAATTGTCAATATTTTGGATTAAATCTGGGCAATATAGATAAATAACGGCATTGCATCCTCTTTTAGCTTTAATTAATTTTACGTTTTATGTTTACCGATAGTAACTCACCGTTATCTCAACTATTTCAGCTGCGTCAAGAATTAGGCATACCGATCAATGCAATCATCGGCTATAGCGAAATGATCATTGAAGAAATTGCCGAGATTAATCAAGATGTAACATATCTTCCAGAACTAGAGCAAATTAGAGCCTGTGGCGTGGAGTTATTAGCTTCAGTCAACATTTTCTTCGATCCGACCAGATTAACCAAAGATTGGCAAGATCTACAGCAAATCATTAGCAATCCTCAATTACAAACTCAGTTGGCGAAACCAACCCAAGTGGTCATAGATCGCAGTCAGCAATTAATTTCATTGGTAGACAAAAATTTTCTGCTTGAGGTAAGGCAGATTAATCGTGCAGCTAACCAGCTATTACAGGAGATTCCAAGATTAATTGAGGTTACCATTTCAGACAGAGAAATTCTAGAGGATACTGCTCTAGCTCTTAGTACTAACGTTCTGGCAAACAGATTTCCCTCAGATAAATATCAACTATCACAAGCCAGAGGCTACACGGTTTTGGTGGTGGACGATAGTGCCATTAATCGAGAAATTTTAGCCGATCAGGTGAAGGCGGAAGGTTATCAGACTGCAACAGCAAAAGATGGCAAGCAAGCTATACAGATGATTCAAACAGGGTCTTTTGATTTAATTCTGCTGGATATTATCATGCCTGAAATCGATGGTTATCAGGTTTTAAAATGGATTCGTCATAGTCCTTGGAAACATATTCCAACTATTATGATTTCGGCGCTAGAGCAAACGGATAGCGTTGTTAAATGTATTGAAATGGGAGCAGAAGATTATCTCACCAAACCTTTTAACTCCACATTATTAAAAGCTAGATTAGGAGCCTGTTTAGAACAAAAAAGATTGCGAGATTTAGAATCAATCTACATGAGGCAATTAGCCCAAGCTAACCAAAAAATCAGTCAGTTCAATAATTGTTTGCAGGTTGAAAATACTCGTCTTAGTAGCGAATTAGAAGTAACTCAAAGACTACAACAAATGTTGTTACCTAAAGAAAAAGAGCTGCATCAAATAGAGGCTTTAGAAATTGCTGGCTTTAGCGAGGCTGCTGCTGAAATTGGCGGAGACTACTATGATGTAGTGCAACATCAGGGACGAATTATTATTGGCATTGGTGATGTTTCAGGACATGGATTAGAAAGTGGTGTTTTGATGCTGATGGTACAGACAGCAATTCGTACTCTAATTGAGAATAACGAAACTGATCCCAAGCGTCTATTTGAGGTACTCAACCGCACAATTTATAAAAATGTTCAGCGTTTAAACTCTGATAAAAATATCTCATTGTCTCTAGTCGATTACTACGAAGGCATTTTGAGTATTAGTGGTCAACACGAAGAAATTTTGCTGGTACGACAAGGCGAAATCGAGAGAATCGATACGGTGGATTTAGGATTTCCCCTGGGTTTAGCAGAAAGCATTGAAGATTTTGTGTTTGAAACTAAAATCCCCTTAGCTCAGTCCGAAGTAGCCGTACTATATACCGATGGTATTACAGAGGCAGAAAACTCTCAAGGAAGCCATTATGGTTTAAACCAATTATGTGCTGTAGTGCAGCAAAATTGGCAGCGATCAGCCCAAGATATCCGTCAGGCGGTTATTCAAGACTTGCGATCGCATATTGGAATTGAGCAGGTTTATGACGATATTACCTTAGTGGTCTTGAAACGAAAATAAGATTAGTAACTAGTTTCTATGAATACCAACAACTTTGCTTTTGAGCAAACCATGGGGGACTTTCGGCAAAATTTGCCTCCTAGTAAAGAATATTTGCTCCTCAGTTTTTCCCCTAGTTCGATTCCCCTGCAACAACGATGGCGCAATAACTGTCTGTCGGCGGATTTTCTAGCCAATTACCTCAGTACTTTTTTTCTGGGTGACGACGATCAACAGCCAGATACCACCAAGCAAGCAGAGGTTAAAAGTGCGGTAAGCTATATTGCCAATGAACTGTTAGAAAATGGCATGAAATACTGCGTTAAAACAGCCTCTTTTCCCATTAGCATTCAAATCCATCTAACTCCTAACGCGATTATCTTACAGCTAACGAATAGCATTACCATCAAACAAACCAAGCGCTTTCAACAACAGATTAACAAATTACTGGATGGTAATCCCAGTGAAATGTATTTGGCACAACTAGAGCAGAACGCCCTTGAAGAAAACCATAAATTCTCAAATTTGGGCTTACTAACTATGCTACACGACTACGATGCTAGCATTGGCTGGCATTTTGAGCCATTGGTTAATAATTCTACTGCAATAAGTGTGACGACAATGGTACAGCTATTAATTTGATTTAGATTTTTTCAAGGTTAAGATAGCTGAACAAAGAAAGTTGCTTTTTTTGACCATAGCTAATTTTGAGACATAGCAAAATATTCATTTTTTGAGACGGACGATTATGGAGATTAGAAGCAAAAACTACAGCGTCATCTACGATCAAACATCCCATCAGATTACTTTTGACGGTTCTCTGCGACTTAACGGGAGTGGCGAATACGCTTCAATTTCCGATCTACTGAATCAAGTTGCTCAACAAGAACCTGAAAAAATCGTCTTAGACCTAACTCAACTCAATTTTCTCAATAGTTCAGGAATCAGCATTTTATCCAGATTCGTCATTAATGTACGTAAACGCCAAAATATTCAAATGATTGTGATCGGCGCTCAAAAGAATCCTTGGCAGAGTAAATCCCTCAAGAATTTACAACGATTAATGCCTTCATTACAATTGGAATTGGAATAAGTAAGTAGGTGCTGGCAATTAATTATGAGCTATAAAACCTGAGAAGTGAGTGAAAAAATCCTGGCATTATTAAGAGTAAAATAGACAAAAACTGCCAGATTGTTGGTAATTTAAACTTAATTCACACAAAAAAACAATCGCTAATAAAATTAAAGTTATTTTTAAACAACAATTGTAATCAAAATACTCGATAAATCAAAATAGTAATATTTAAAATTTTGAGCAACAAAAAATAAACAAAAGATATTCATAAATTACACTTTTTTGACCAAGCAGCAGCGATCGCTTTTACTGTTCATTACCCATTACTGCGATAAATTAATGTGTCTACTCAATCAAAAACTGCTTTAAATCTATGGGGATGAAAAAAGTTGCCGCTTTAGGGCTAGATGTAGGTAGGAAGCGAATGGGAGTGGCAGGCTGCGACGGTACTGGTCTAATTGCCACAGGTTTAACTACAATTAGGCGAACGAATTGGGCAGAAGACATTCGGCAGTTAAAAGAGATTGTGGCAGAAAGAGAAATCGAGATCTTAGTAATTGGTTTACCCTACAGGCTCGACGGAACATTAGGCTCTCAGGCAAAACAGGTGCAGAAATTTGCCGAACGAATTTCCCGAATTCTACAGCTACCTTTTGACTATGTAGATGAGCGTTTAACCTCTGTTGAAGCAGAAGAACAGCTAAAAGCTCAAAAACAATTTTCTACCCGCAATAAGGGGGCAATCGATCGCCGTGCAGCAGCTATCATTCTACAGCAGTGGCTGGATGCACGACGTTTTGAAAGAGTGGAAAACTAGATTGGCATCGCATCAGATATATTAAGCTTGGCGATTGGTTTTTCGATCAAGCAGTGCCAGTGACAGGTAAATAAATCAGGCTGCTGTGTCTTTAGAGTAATTAGAGCTGGTGCAGCAGGAAAAGGCCATAGTCGATCAAAAACAATTTCGCCATTATGGAAGCTAAATTGCAATAAATAGGTTGCGGGGGTTGCTGATAAAGAATCTAGTAACTCCTCTGCTAGACCATGGAGAGATTTCTGCTGGCGCTGGGGTATAGCCACGGGGTGTTCATAGGAGTTAGGCATCGAGCCTTCGCCAATTACCTCACCAAATAGCGGTTTATCAGTTAAGACAATTGGCAGCCAAAGATGACCCAACCAAGAATCGCCAACGCTAGTTTTGAATCCAAGATTCTTTTCTACCCAGCGTCTTCGAGCATTAATATCTTTGCAGGCAGAATAAATTCTTCTTTGGGGAAACTCAAAATAGTCTGGTAACTGAATTGTCAGAGGACAGTAAATTGTATCGGTGATTCTGTCTTTTTTAATCGCTTTAGAATTTTTTGACCATAAAGTAGCAGCAGATACTATTTCTACTATTCTAGATGGTGAGGTTTCTAAAATATTACGCTGTAAAGCTTCGACCATTTTTTGAGTTACAGGCGACGCTGAGATCATTTGACCTTGATCGCTAACTTCAGCGTTAATAATAATTACAACTTTTTCCATTCCCCTTCCGTTATGAGATTTTGTCATAGCTGTTGTAAGTCGAACAATATTTTTCCCTGATTTGAATGCTTAAATGCTGAGTCGTTGATTTAGTGAAGTCTGTTATGCGAAAAAATAGTCCGTAATGTTAATGGGCATAGTTGAATTGTGAATCATTTGGCAGTTAATGCTGCCCGTGATGGGAACAGAAAAGTTCAGATGCTACTAAAATATATTAGCTGAAAACCCTGGTGATGCTGTATTTGCGTTAACTACTTGAGAATAATTATTTCCCTGAGTCAAGGTCTGGCTTTAGGCAGTATTTATCATAATCGCTTTGCTACTAGATTTTCAAGACAATCGGTAAATAAGTTAATAATTCAACAACTTAAACATTAAGATAACAAATTAACCGAATAGTAATGATTTAGCTACTCTAAACTAGAAGAAAACATAACTGGCTAGTTTATGGAACTATTAGAGTATCAAGCTAAAGAATTATTTAGAATAGTTGGGATTCCTATTTTACCTTCTTTAACTATCCGAGATGCCAGAAAAATTAAGCAGCTACAAATCCCCTATCCCGTAGTTTTGAAGTCTCAAGTTCGCTCTGGAGGGCGAGGTAAAGCTGGTGGAGTAAAGTTTGTGGCGAATACTATTGATGCGATCGCTGCTGCTCGGAGTATATTTAATCTGTCTATTTTGGGGGAATATCCCGAAGTAGTTTTGGCAGAGGCACACTACAACACTGAAAGAGAGTTATTTTTGGCAATAGTGCTTGATTATGACCTACGATGTCCTGTACTGCTAGGTTCAGCCTGGGGAGGCATGAACACTGATTCCTTGTTGGCAAATCTACAGCAAGTTGCGATTACTGAAGATTTTACGCTGTTTTATGCTCGCCATTTGGCTGCTCGTATGGGTCTATCGGGAAATTTGATTTGTTCAGTTAGCGAGATTATTGCCAAGATGTATCGTTTGTTTAAAGAGCAAGACCTAGATCTGATCGAAATTAATCCTTTGGGAGTTAATGCCCAAGGTGAGTTGATGGCTTTAGATGGCAAAATCAAGATTAATGACCATGCTTTAGCTCGACAGCCAATCGCTGTAACCTTGAATTTTTCAGCACAACAACGAGAAAGTATTCACCAGAGTAATTGGCAAACTCAGAGAAATTTTAGCCAGGTTAGCTGGCGTTGGCTTGATTGGCAGCACCAGAATGGACAAGTAGCGATGATTTGTAGTAGTTTTGATTCTGCTGTATTAACCCGAGAGTTGTTAGCCCAAAATAAAGTTGTTCCCGCTTGCAGTGCTTTAATTGAGAATAGTTTAGCCACCGAGATAGATAATCTCCAGCTTTATCGAGAGCAGTTACTCAGTATTTTGCAGGAAATAAAGTCTTGGGCAGGAATTAAGGTGATTATCTTGAATATTTGGGACACAGAAGCCGTAAACCGCGAAATTGTGCAAACTGTTGTTAATTATTGCCAGGTGTTACAGGAAGTTGCTGGATCGACCCCTAAAGAACAAATTCAAGTTAAGGAAGAGATAAAGCAGTCTGGGTCGAGTGTTCCTTATTTTGTCTTGCGTTTGCTAAATCACACTAGTCTTAAAGATTTACCCCTCTGTGAGCAGATTTATTTATCTAGCAGTTTAGAGGAAAGTATTAATCAGACGATCGCCGTAGTTAAATCTAGTTAAAGTAATTTTGCGCTCAGATTTTGTTCTGCTATTCAATCCATCTCTCACTGTATTTATTCTCTCTATGAATTGGTCTCATCCCAACAAGGTTATTATTCAAGGAATTACTGACGATCGAGCAATTTTTTGCGCTCTGCACATGAAGGCTTTGGGGACAGACGTTGTCGCTGGAGTTAGCCCTGGTAAGGGAGGTACTACAGTAGAAGGTGTGCCTGTTTTTGACCTAGTTGAACAAGTACAGACAGAGATTGGAGAAATCGAGCTAAGCTTAATTTTTGTTGACCCCTATCAGGTGCTTGATGCTGCCAAAGAAGCGATCGCTGCTGGTATTCGCCAAATTATTATTTTTACCCCCAGAGTTCCTCCTCAAGATACGATTGAATTGATTAGATGCGCCCAAAAAACTAATACTTTGATTTTAGGCCCTGGAAGTCATGGAATCATTATTCCGCAAAAAGTCTGCTTAGGTAATTTACAGCCTCAGTTTTATCAACCAGGAACAGTAGGCTTAATTACTTCTAGTCGGCATTTTGGCTATGAAGTGGCGGCTGAATTAAATGCAGCTAAGTTAGGTCAGTCGATGATTGTGAGCGTGGGTAATGACCGTATTATTGGCTCTGATTTAGCTTACTGGCTGGCAGCTCTTAACCAGGATTCTAACACCAAAGCAATTGTGGCTATAGGACAGAGGGTTAATCAGATTAACTCGATTATTGCCTACAGCAAAGATCGCGGTTACGATAAGCCGATAGTCGTCTACTTCGCAGGCTTAAAAGCTCCCCAGACCAAAGTTTATCGTGATGCTCTGACCATCATTAGTAATCAGTTATCAGCTTCCGTTCCTGTGGTTAATCGCGATCGCCAAACCGCTGCTCAGTTACGCAAAATTGGGCTGAAAATAGCCAAAAAACCCAGCGAAATTCCCCCGATTATTCAAAAAGCTCTAGCTAGAGAGAGCAGTTAAAACATCAGGCATTTAAATAAATCATGCAGCTTGGAACTAAAGTTTTAATAAAATGTTTTTTATCGGCGAAAATTTTAGTAAAACACTTAATATACGGTAAAATCTGAACATTAAAACCACCTCTGACATGTCTAACATCAACACAATTAGTATTGCCATTATTGGCTGCGGTTTTGTAGCAGATTATTATTTAACCACCTTAAAAAACTATCCAGAACTCAAAATAACGGGAGTTTACGATTTAGATTTAGCTAGAAGTCAAGATTTTGCTCAACATTACGGAGTGGATATCTATCAATCCCTAGATGAACTATTAAGCGATCGCCAAGTTCAGTTAGTTGTAAATCTGACCAATCCGAAAAGCCATTTTGAAATTAATTTAGCCTGTCTATTAGCAGACAAGCACGTTTATTCGGAAAAACCGCTGGCAATGAAGCTAGAGGAGGCAGAAAAACTAGTGGCACTCGCCGAACAAAAAGGGCTGCATCTGTCATCAGCACCCTGTAGTCTTCTGGGGGAAACGGCACAAACCATCTGGAAAGCATTACGCGAAGAGACAATCGGCAAAGTTTATGTCGTTTATAGTGAAATGGATGATGGTTTAGTCCATAAAATGCCTTATCAAGCATGGGTTAGTCAATCAGGTACACCCTGGCCATATAAAGATGAATTTGAAGTAGGCTGTACCTTAGAACACGCAGGATATTATCTTTCTTGGTTTCCTGCTTTTTTTGGGCGCGCAGAGAGCGTGACAGGCTTTAGTTCTACCTTAGTTGAAGACAAAAAGACGGAGATTCCCTTAGATCATAATGCTCCCGATTTTTCTGTCGCCTGCATCAAATTTGCCTCGGGAGTAGTAGTTCGATTGACCTGTAGTATTGTGGCAGCCCACGATCATTCTTTAAGAATATTTGGCGATCGCGGTATTTTGAGTACCCCCGACTCCTGGTTTTATAATGCTCCTGTCCATATCAGAAGGCGGTTTAAGATCAGAAGAAAAATGATCGTCAGTCCGATTAAACAAAAATATCCTTTGATGGGTACTAAAACAAAATATAGCTACCGTGGCGCTTTTCAGATGGATTTTGCCCGTGGTATTGCTGAAATTGCTGATGCTATCAGAGAAGATCGTCCCTGTCGTCTTTCGGCGAGATATTCTCTCCACGTAAATGAATTAGTATTAGCAATTCATCATGCAACGGAAAGTAATTCCACCTATCAGGTTAAGTCTACTTTTGAACCAATTAAGCCAATGTCATGGGCGATGTAACTAGCAATTAGTTTTTTTTAAATATGTCATCACAACCTATTCGCTGGGGAATTATCGGCACAGGATTTATAGCGGGCGAATTTGCTAAAGGATTAAAATCAGTTCCCCAAGCTCAACTAATCGGGGTTGCTTCTCGAAAAGCTGCCAATGCGCAAACGTTTAGCCAAGTATTTGGCATCCCGCGTTTTTATCATAGCTGTGAAGAATTGGTGCAAGATCCCGATATCGATGTTGTCTACATTGGCACCCCTAATTATACTCACAAAGATCTGAGTATTTTGTGTTTAGAAGCAGGAAAACCAATTCTGTGCGAAAAACCTTTTACTGTTAATGCTGCTCAAGCTCAGGAAGTAATTGAAGTCGCCCGTCGCCAACAGTTATTCTGCATGGAGGCGATGTGGATGCGCTTTATGCCTTTGGTTCAACAGGTAAAAACCATGATTGAACAGGGAGAAATCGGTCAGGTGAGAATGCTCACGGCAGACTTTGGTTATGTCGTTAACGCTAACAGCAGTAGCCACCTTAATACTTTAGAGCAAGGAGGAGGAGTGTTACTCGATCGCGGTATTTATGGGCTTTCTCTGGCGTATTATCTTTTGGGTGAACCATCTGGTATCCAGACTCAGGCAAATCTTCTAGATACAGGAGTAGATGAACAATCTGCGGTGCTGTTAAATTATGCTCAAGGGGCATTAGCCGTTTTAGCTCAATCTCTTGGGACAGAAAGCTCTAATCAAGCCACGATCATGGGTAGTAAGGGGAGAATTACTCTAGACAGACTGTTTATTATGCCCGAAAAAATTTCCGTCACTAAGTTTCCTGAAGCTACAACTAATTCTTTTGCCTCTCCTTTAACACCTCCTAGCAGTAAACAAAAGCTGATGGCGAAAGTTAAGCAAAACTCTCTAGTTAGACGAGTCTATCTTTCCCTGGCGAGTTTATTAAACTCACGAGCAACTACAGTTAAACCTTTGGTAGGAAATGGCTATAACTACGAAGCAGCAGAAGTAGTTAGATGTCTGCAAAACGGCGAGCTAGAAAGTAAGGTTATGCCTTTAGACGAAACATTAAAGATTATGGCAACTATGGATCAGATTCGCAGTCAGTGGTCTAAATAACCTGAGTTTGTATTCAACAGTGAGTCCTAAAGGATTAGCTCGCAAGCTCGCGTCACAATGAGCAATGATCATTGAAAAAAGAGGTCTTAAACCTGATTAATCCTACTTCTACATAACTATTAAAATATATAATTTGTTACTGAAATTTTGCCAATTTAATTCAATTTAATTATTCGCTCATCCGCCAGATATACACGGCAAAACAAAATAATATTTACTTAACAATAATGTATGTGAAAAGACTTATTTTTTAAGAGAAAATTTGGCAATCCGTTGAATTTATTAGATTAATTTATCAGACTAAAGATTGATTGATTCTCTAAACGAAAAGAATAAGCTTATCTCAAGATTGAAAAACAATCGCAAATCTTTATTCATATCTGGAGATATATAGTAATGAAACTTTCACATTTATACAAACTTTCAGGCGCGGGCTTGCTGGCGCTTAGTTTGGCAGTTATTCCTTTTAGTGCTTTAGCACAGGGACAGACAGAAACAGATTCAACTGAGGTTGTTACAACTGAAGATGATAATTCTGAATGGGGATGGTTAGGCCTACTTGGTTTGTTGGGGTTAGCTGGGCTTGCTGGCAAGAATAAGCATCGCGATAATAGTACTCATCGTGAGGTTGGAACTGCCCAACCTTTTCCTGATACGCCTTCTCGTCGTATCGATTGATAATGCTTGCCGCTCAAGTAAAAATCAAAAATTTGGGCGCAATTAACATTTGTTCTACATTTGCTTTAGTTTCGTCCAAATAGTTCCGTCTGTAAGGAACATAATCTATATCTGCAATATATAAGCTGTATATGTCAATTTTAACGCTTTAATGACTTTCTTTAACATTGACGATGCTGAGCAAGCCCAGCTTAATCGCTATTAATTATTTATCTATTGTTAATTTCAAATATATTATTAAATAATTCAAAAACGAGATATCCTAACATAAAGCAAGAAAGTCAGTGAAGCATAGATAAAAGCGGTGTTAGACCTCAAACTAATCAGAAATAATCCCCAACAAGTTCAAGAATTGATCGATCGTCGCCACGGTAATTATGATCTTCAACCCATCGTCAAATTAGACCAGGCTTCACGAGAACTGGAAACTAGCCGTAGTCAACTCAGCGCTAGGGGGAACGAAATTGGCAAACTGATTGGTCAAAAAATTGCTCAGGGCAGCAACCCTCAAGGAGAAGAAATTGCCCAGTTGAAGACAGAAGGAAATGAGATTAAAACAAAATTAAGTGAACTAGAACCTCAAGAAAAAGAATTAAAAGCCAAGATTGAAGTCTTGCTATTAGAATTACCCAACCTACCTGATGAATCAACTCCCCTAGGGAAAGGAGAAGAAGAAAACGTAGAAATTAAACGTTGGGGAGATCAATATATTACCGAAAATAAAAATGTCTTGCCCCACTGGGAAATTGGCGAGCAACTTGGTATTCTTGACTTTAAACGGGCGGTAAAAGTAGCTCAAAGTCGTTTTGTAAATTTAGTTGGTGCGGGGGCAGCTTTAGAAAGGGCTTTAATTAGCTTTATGCTAGATACTCAAATCGCAGCTGGATATGTGGAGGTAATGCCTCCTGTCTTGGTTAATAGCATTTCTCTCCAGGGTACAAGCCAGCTACCTAAGTTTGCTGAAGATAGTTTTCAATGCAGCAACGATGATTTGTGGCTAACACCAACGGCTGAAGTGCCTGTAACCAACCTCTATCGAGATGAAATTCTGGAAGATACGGAACTCCCAATTCGCCATTGCGCTTATACTCCCTGTTTTAGAAGAGAAGCAGGTAGTGCAGGCAGAGATAGCAGGGGTTTAATTAGACTGCATCAGTTTAATAAGGTGGAGTTGGTAAAAATAGTTACACCTGAAACCTCTGATGCCGAACACCAGGCTTTAGTAGAGAATGCTGAAGCAATTCTGCAAGCGTTAAAACTGCCCTATCGCGTATTGGAACTTTGTACAGGAGATATTGGTTTTGGGGCAGCAAAATGTTACGACTTAGAAGTTTGGTTGCCTGCTGCTGGAATGTATCGAGAAATTTCTAGCTGTTCTAACTTTCGTGACTTTCAAGCACGTCGAGCAAATATTCGCTTTAAACAGGCAGGACAAAAAGGGACCCAGTATGTTCATACTTTAAACGGTTCGGGGTTAGCGATCGGTCGCACTATGGCGGCAGTTTTAGAGAACTATCAGCAACTAGATGGTACTGTGAGAATTCCTGATGTGCTTCAACCCTATTTAAAACGAGAAGTTTTATAATCCACATTCGATCGCATGGCTTTTTAATTAGTTAACCTAAAATCTCAACTATCTAAGCTATTAGTCAGCAAATGATCATAAATAATTGATTGCGAACTAATGTAAGCTAAATTAATTCGCATTTCTTGGTGTTTGAGTTAAAATTATGCTTAAAATAAGCGCTTGTTTTAAGCATAGTAATTATTTAGTACTAAAATAGCCAATTATTGACAATAATTCTCTATGAAGAGATTTTCCGACAAAAATAAAGATTAGATGAAATTTAGGACATTGCCCTTAAAATTTATAAAATAGCTGGGGTAAATACTGACCTTTTTGTATTGTAGATTCTCAATATCAGTTGATTGACTTAAGTAAAATTGTTTATATATCTTTTTAACTAGCTAATGTTCAAGCTATTGCAAAATTTTTTTCACAGCGAAACTAAGCCAACAGAGACGGCGATCGTCAAGTCCGATGACTCGGATTGGGAGGCACAAATTGCTCAAGCAGATGTTTTCTGGGAACAAGGAAAATTAAACGAAGCCCTGGCAATCTATGATTTAGCAATTGAACAAAATCCTAACTTACCCGAAATTAAGCAGCGTTTAGCAGGGCGGATTAAACAGCAAGCAGATCTTGCCGTCGCTTACCAAAGATTAGCTATGGGTTTGAAAAAACAAGGAAAAATTGAGCAAGCCGCTAATTACTATCGTCAAGCAATTAATCTTAAAGCTTTGGCAGGAAATACTAAAAATCAATTATTGCGTTCCAATGTTGTTCCTGTCAAAAAATCGCCCATTCCTCTTGCTAATTTAAAAGAAGCGGCTTTTTCTTTTCAACCCTTAACTAATAATTTTGCGATCGCCAAGGTAACTTCAGCACCGCCAGTCTCACCCAACCTGAAGCCAGAATTTGACCCTACTCCCAATTTTTCGCCTCGGATCAAAGCAGTTAATCCTCAGCAGGCAAAACAAATAGACTGGGAAACGGCTCAGGTATACTTTCAAAAGGCATTAGAGCATCTGGAAAAACAGGAATGGGAACAGTCAGCACTAGCCTGTAAAAAAGCCACGCAAATCATGCCTAAGATGGCAGAAGCCTATAAGATTTGGGGTAATGCTCTCCAAAGAATGGGTCAAACTGGACAGGCAATGGCTTGTTACGCTAAAGCAGTAGAGCTTAAACCCAACTTAGCGGAAGTCTATGCGGGAATTGCTGATATTTATGCTCAACAATTAAAATGGCAGCAGGCAATTAAGCATTATCAAAAGGCGATTATTATCAAGCCAAGTGTGAAAATATATCGTAAACTTGCAGCAATCTGGCAAGAAGTAGATGAAGCTGAAAAAGCAGAGTTTAGTCTTTATCAGGCTACAGAACTGGAGTTAGCTGAAAGCTTAAGTAGCAAAAAATCTTTAGATTTAGAATTAGCGGCAATTGACCACAATAATATCGAAGATGCTGTCAAAGCTTATTGTCGAGTAGCAAAAAAGTTAGAGCAGAATAATCAGTGGCAAAAGGCTTCATTATACTATCGGCAGGCTATTAGCTTAAGTATGTCCCGTCCTGTTCTAGCGCCATCAAAATCAGCCCAAAATCAGCCAGAGTTATCTCGGATTTTGCAGTCGCAGTCTCCCACAAAAGATACTATAAGCCAGTTGGATAAAGCAATTCAACGTTATTATAAGCAAGCAAAGTTGCAGCCCAATTCTCCTAAAGTTTATACAGATCTGGGTAATCTTTATGCCAAGAAGAATAATTTTGCCGAAGCGATCGCCTGCTATCGTCAAGCTATTAAGTTAAACCGTCAATATCCTAACGCACACCTGAGTTTGGCAAGAACCTTATTCAAGGCAGGAAAGCAGCAAGAATTTGTCAAAGAGATGCAGCTAGCTTTGGCTTTACAGCCTAATATTGGTACGGCAATGGATCGTTTTCATCTGGCAGATGCCTTAGTTGAGCAAAATCAAGAACAACAAGCAATTGGTTTTTATCATCAAGCGGTAACTCTCGATCCTACGTTTTCTCCTTCGTATCATCGTTTAAGCGACATTTTAAGTAGACAAGGGAAACACGATCGGGCGATCGCTGTTTTAGAACAGGGAATTCAGCAAAATCCACAAAATCCCGAATCCTATTATTTCTTGGCGCATCAATGGGAACAGTTGGAAGAATGGAACAATGCCGTTAAATCTTACAGTCGAGTATTAGAAATAGAGCCGAAATATCCCGAAGCATCGAAAAAATTAAATCATGCTCTGGCACAGAAACTTAAGCTTAACTTTCAAGCGCAAAGCAAATCTAACAATTAAGTAGGTGGGTGTAATTAAATTGAAAATGAGGTTAGGGAGTAACAAGTAACAAGTAACGAGTAATATGCGGAGCGGTATGCTAAAGCCCTAAAGGACTAACTTCGTGTCGCATTTGCGGAGCTTATCCTTTAGGACTAGTAACAAATAGCTCTAAGGGTAGGGGTTTGATCAATTATTTTGCCTACCTACTTAGTTCTGGGAACGTTATGCGCGTAAGTTTCCTAGATAAGAATTGATAATTGCTGAATCTTGACTCAACTTGTCTGGTGTTCCTGTTTGGATGATTTTTCCTGTTTCTAGGATATAGAGGCGATGGGCAACGGAAAAAGCTAATTGAGCCATTTGATCTACCAACAAGATCGAAATCCCTTCTTTACATAGTGACGCTAGAGTGGCGTAAAGAGAGACAACTAACTGAGGCGCTAGTCCTAGAGAAGGCTCGTCTAGGAGCAAAACTTGTGGTTTAGCCATTAATCCTCTAGCGATCGCCAGCATTTGTTGTTCACCTCCTGAAAGTAGCCCAGCCTGTTGATTACGCAGTGTTTTTAAAGCGGGAAAACGCTCCAGCATCATGTCTATATCTTTGCCTATTTGAGTATCTTGTCGCTGAAATGCCCCTAAGCGCAGGTTATCCATCACTGATAATTGGGTAAATACTTGTCTGCCTTCAGGAATTAGGACAACACCTTGATTGGCTAGTTGTTGCGGTAATAGTTTAGTCAAATTCTCGCCGCGAAACAACACTCGTCCCGATCGCGCCTTTACTAATTGAGCAATACTTTTCAGTAGAGTAGTTTTCCCCGCATCATTCGCCCCGACGACTGCAACTAATTCTCCCTGACAAACTTCTAAAGATACGGCTTGTAATACCTGAAGTTGACCATATCCTGCTGTCAGGTTTTCAACCGCTAAAATTGGGGTTGTCGAGTTGCTGAAGGGAGGATCGATCTGATTCTGGGTAACTCCTAAATAAGCCTCTAAAACCCGTTGATTGTTTCTCACCTTCATCGGGGTGTCGTCACAAATGACTCTACCGCGATCGAGAACGACGATGCGATCGCTGATTTCCATGACTAAATTGATGTCATGTTCGATCACAATTACTTTGATGCCTGAATTCGCTAAACAACGTAACAGTCTGGCTAAGCGATCTTTCTGTTGTTCTCCTAATCCTGCTGCTGGCTCGTCTAACAAGATTATCTGAGGACTTGTGGCTAAAGCACGGGCAATTTCGACTAAACGGCGATCGCCAAACGCTAAACTGTCAGCACGGGCATGAATGTTATCTTGATAGCCCACAAAAGCGAGTAGTTCAATTAATTTAGTTTCTAGAGGTGGTTTGGTTTTTTGCTCCCTACCCAGTAAAGCTGTCAGGATATTACCCAAGCGATCGCCAGTATAGCCAACTTTTAAATTATCTAATACCGAAAGAGAATCAAATAGGCGAGTAGTTTGAAAGGTACGACTTAAACCCGCACGCACAATTTCTAGACTATTTTTACCTGTTAAATCGAGCTGTCCCAAATAAACGCTACCAGATTCAGCAGTATAAAAACCCGCTAAAAGATTGAGCAAGGTAGTTTTACCCGCACCATTGGGGCCAATGATCGAAGTTATCGTTCCCGATTGAGCTATAAAATCGACATTGTTGACAGCTTTGACACCGCCAAAACTAATGGTTATTTGTTCTACTTTCAGGGGTAAATCGGTTTGATTTTTAACTCCCAATGGCAAATTATTCCCAGATATTGCTGGTGGATAGATGGCATCGGCGCGATCGAGACGTTCGATCAAAAAGCTGACTACTGAGGGTTTCGGCAATTACTACTGGCAGTAATAAAGGTGCGTCGTCATCAAGAAAGTCAAGGTGAAAATCAACATCGCAATCAAACTCTTGAGCTAAATCGAAAACAAGACGAATATTTTCTTCTGGCTCAGGATCGACATAGGGAGCAGAGCCGATCGCATCTCCTCCCATCGCCAGCGCTTTTCTGAGTAAATCTATTGTCCCTGGCTGATTGGTAATTCCTTCTTGCGCAAATACTGCTAATTGTAAAGTTAGACCCCAGGCGTATTCTGCTTTTAAAGGCAATAATGCTGCCATAGATTTTAGCTGTACGATCGGATCTACTTCGACATGGGTGCGCATAGATGTAGTACCAAAGGCGATCGCTTTTTCGATTACCCTTCTGGCTCTTGATTGAATATCGGACTGGGTATACTCTTGCTTTGCCTGAAGAGTTTTTTGCAGCGCTTCGGTAAAAGTCCCCTCTACCGCAGGATAGCGATCGAGTAACAAAGCTTTATCCAGATGGATATGAGGATCGACAAGTCCAGGAATGAGTAATTTTCCTTAAGCATCTAGGGTTTCATCAGTTGCTTTTAAGATCGGTGCAGCAGAAATTTGGGTAATGTAACCATTAGCGATCGCCACATGCCAATTACCTTGTCTATCTGGTAAAGTAACCTTGGTAATTTTAAGACTCATATTTGTTGTAATTTAGACGACATTTTTATATTTGAATTTTGTTAAGTCAGCATAAATTGTATCTATCGGGACTGCCAACTCCTATGATGCTTTAATGTTGACTGCTAAGGCGATCGACCAAGCAGGTTCTACAGAAGGTGCAAAAATACAGGCAGCTTTTGAAAAGCTACCTCAATACAAAGGCTTGATTAAAACCTATAGCATTTCTCAAATAAGTGAGATACATTAGTTGAAATTCGGAAAGCAAATCTTAAATGAAAGCGTATTCACTCGATTTCAGACAAAAAATTATCGATGTTTATAACAAAGAGGAAATTTCACAG